>NFZD01005658.1_pt1 | contig 149075 bp, 233 predicted proteins | sample 1095381 | NCBI WGS metagenome assembly NFZD01 (sample SAMN03609891, study PRJNA323583) | gut metagenome | isolation source: feces | host: Rattus norvegicus | place: Denmark: Riget | collected 2013 | reverse complement strand
TTTTTTTTTTTTTTTTAAATCCTCTTTGCAAGAGGTGGAGAAAGTCGTGCTCTCCATTATTAGCACGATTAGTCAGCAACTAGGGATGATGTTGCTATAAGACTATATTTACCGTACTCCAGTAACTCCTTCTCATTCCGAGTCTGAGGCTGCGTTGGTAACGTTACAACCAAATTTTCTTAATATCGCTCTGGTGTAAATTAATATATCTACTCGAGTAGAAGATGAGGAAACCCTCAGGCGATTGGATCAGGTGTTGGTCTTCAAGGTAAAGACGCTTCCTATTCCAATATGGGGGGGGGAAGAAATGCAGTATTTCGATATCTGCACACCTACTATTTTGAAATCCATATCTAATATGGTAGGAGCGCACAACTTCTATAACAATCTGTGCTTAACCTGTTGGAGTGTAGAGGCGAACTCCATAGAACCATGAGTCCTAATGAAGCGAATGATTTCCAGCAATTGTGTACTTCGCAAGGCGAAGTACACGCTAGCAGGGACATAGAGAGGTGAATCGCCAGGAACTATTCCTCTCACAAAAACTAATAACTTTCCAAATTGTAGTTCTATCCCCATATAAGTTAGGCATTGAAGGGTTATACAGAAAGGCTTATAACGACATACTGATCACATGTTCGTCTTCTTTAAGTCAGATAATTATAGAACTATTTTTAATATTAAGTTATTGGTAAATAGACAAGTTTTTATTATCTTTGTATAAGTTTTTAAAGTCTATTTTTAAATTTACAAATTATGTATAAACAATTACCAAATTTTTCAAACTATCTCATCAATTCAAAAGGATAGATTAAAAACATAAAAAAAAATAAGTTAGTTACTCATTCTTTACACTGTTCTGGTTATTATGTAGTCAAATTAGTAGATGATGAAGGAAATAGAAAAACTTTTAAATTACATCATTTATTAGCTATATTATTTATCCCTAATCCAGACAATCTTCCTTGCGTAAATCATAAAGACGAAGATAAATTAAACAATTCTATAAATAACTTAGAATGGTGTGATATTACTTATAACAACACTTACGGTACAAGAATAGAAAGAGCTAAAAACGGACAATCTATCTATGGAAGAAATAATATGGAATTGTATCAAATAAAGAATGAGAAAATAATAAATGTTTTCCATAGTATTAAAGAAGCTTCGGAAATTACAGGTATTAAAGCTTGTAATATTTCTAATGTTCTACATGGTCGTCAAAAGACTACTGGAGGATATAAATGGATACTTAAATAAACTAATAAATTTCTGTTAAGAACACCAATTTCTTATGGTTGGACACAATTGCTGAAAATGCGAGGCTACATAAGTTTTAGGTGTAAAACACGAAGAAATCTTTTCCATGTTTTGAGTGAATAATAGTAGCCCCAAAAAAATATCGACTGCATGTACAGTCAAAACTAAAGGTCTTTTGTTAGTTTTATCGTTAGTGCGAAGAATAGTAACACTCTCCTTAATAAAACTGACTGATTGACAGAATAAATAACTGTAACTAAATCTACCAAACGTGTGAAACGCAAGTGCGTTTCACACTATACTAAAATAAATCCTAGGTAGGGGTAACACTTATGACTATAGGTCGTCAGCTCGTCTACAAATACATGACGTCCGGCAAGCTCTATCTCAACGAAGAGGTAGTGTCTGAGCTCGGGAATGCACTTAACGTAGCACTCAACCCTAAGAAGGAGGACTAAATCATGAGAAAGAACACATTCATAGCTAGGGATCATATCCAGGCAATCAACATCTTCAGAGTGGCTCTGAAGGGAGGTTCGTTCACAAGGGACGAACTCAAGAAGACTCTACGGGATGGGGGAATTCCATCAAACACTGTCTTCATCAATACACTGCGCAAAACGCCTGTGATAACTCAGGTGGGCAAAGATCGGTTCAAGTTCGCCTCGCCGGATAAACCGGTGTTCTGGGGCCTGCTGGACAGAGTCTATAAAGACTACCAGATCAAAACACGCGCATACCAGCAGACTTATCGCGAGAAGAAACGTAGACTCTGCGGTGCAGAGTCTACTATGCGACAGCAAGTGCTCGCATAGGCATAAATCGACGTCTGTCATAGACAAAAGCACATGAAGGGTACTCCGCCACGTGGAGTACCCGAGTTGACTCATTTATGGGTTGCTCTGTGCATCCTCTAATTAAAAGTGCATAATATACTATATTAACATAAATTAACACTTATTTCTTTTGGAGTGTCGGCTGAAAAGTATATCTTTGCATTACCTTCTAATAAAGAACAAGGAAATCCAAAAACAGTTAATCTAAAATGAAACTTTGTAGAGAAATAGATAAAAACAACAGGATTTTCTATGATCCTATTAGCAATCAGTTTCTTCTAAATGGTACAGAGCCATTAGAAGTATCTTTAGAAACAGAGTATAAAATAACCGAACTGGTTGAGCAAGCTGAAATAGCAGGTTTATCACAAAGTGAGATACTGTTCATAGTGTCAGGCTTACTAATATAAAATGTGGCATTCGTATAACGGCTCATTATATCTGCTTGCCATGCAGAAGATGGCAGTTCGATTTTGCTATACCGCTCAATATGCAGGTGTAGTGTTAATGGTTTGAGCATGCGACACTTCCAATGTCGAGGAGAGAGTTCGAGTCTCTCTACCTGCACAATCAAAGAATACATACAGCAAATTAATTTCAAGCATCAATCTTTTAAATTGACATCGCTAGACAAAGTATTCTGAAACTTATTTATAAGATAGTGTACTGCAAATATTCTACTTGATTCTCTTTTATAATTTGGACAATAAAGAAGCCTCGTCAGTGCTGTGAGGGATAAATAACTGCACAAAAACACTATCTGAATTATGGAGTGTGGGGATGCTAGGTGTGTCCGCCTGACTGTCACTCAGGAGATCCAGGCCAGTTCAAATCCGGTACACTCCGCTCTTTCTATGACGTATCCATAAAGAGTGCTTACAGCAAAATAAATTGGTTAAATTATTTTGTATATGGAACAAAGTTAAGAATGGGTTCAAATCCCTTAGCACTCTGATTTTTATTTTTATTATGGAAGAAAAACAATTACTGTAGCAATTAGTAAAAGAATGCAATAGTTTCTCTGAAATACTAAGAAGGCAAGGAAAGGCTATAAGTGGAGCTTCAGTAAAACTACTAAAGCAGAAACTAGAGAACTATGGAATTTCTTACCAATTTGTTTCTGAATCCCTTAAGGAAAAAGAAGCAAAACCATTAGAAGAAATTCTAATTGAAGGAAGTTCCTACAAACCTCAAGACCTTAAAAAGAGGCTGATTAAAGCCGGACTCAAAAGCGATGTATGCGAAATATGTGGGCAAACAAATGTTTGGAATGGAAAACCGTTAGTTCTGCAATTAGACCATATAAATGGTAACAACTATGATAATAGGTTAGAGAACTTAAGAGTAGTGTGCCCTAATTGCCATACACAGACTGATACTTTTGCTAACAAAAAGAACAAGAAAGTAAACTATTGCATAGACTGTGGAAAGGAAATAAGTATTAAATCCCCCAGATGTCAATCCTGTGCTGCTAAGCATTTTAACACTTATAAGGTTGATAAAGAGAATAGACCTAGTAAGGACGAACTTCTGGAACTGATCTTATCAAAACCTTTTGTAGAAATAGGTAAGATGTATGGAGTAACAGATAACACTATAAGAAAATGATGTAAAGGTTATGAACTTCCGCACACAAAGAAGGAATTAAAAGCAACTTACAATAGATAAAGCCCTGTGGAGAAGAAGTTATCTCGTCACCCTTTCAAGGTGGAGTCCTCGGAGCGTTACCGAGCTGGGCTACTAAATGCAGTATTCGTCTAGAGGTTAGGACATAAGATTCTCAATCTTATAACATGGTTTCGATTACCATATACTGTACTATCCCTTGCTTGATGTGTAGCAGGTACACATCGGTTCCACTATGAATCTGACTATTAGTGTCTTGAACTTTGACCTATAAGTTTCGGCCTTTACTACTTTCGTCGTTAATAAAAGTAGAAGAACCTATCTTTATATAGTTATAGCTTTCAGGGATGAGTTGGCTATATAGAGGTAGTAACATGGGGATGTAGCTCAGCTGGTTAGAGCGGCACTCTGTTAAAGTGATGGTCGTGGGTTCAAGTCCCTCCGTCCCCGCAATAGGTATTAATAAATAAAGAATAAGAAATGAGCCCTTAGTTCAGATGGCTAGAACGCCTCCCTTGCAAGGAGGAGGCCATGGGTTCGAGTCCCATAGGGTCCACAACCAGTCGGAGAAATCCGATAGTCGATTATCTATCAAGCTAGACGGTTAGTGATAATAGTCTAGCTGCATTTGGGAGGATTAGCTCAGCTGGTTAGAGCACTAGACTGAAGATCTAGGTTTGCGGCAGTTCGATCCTGTCATCCTCCACTAAGATTACTTAACAGCAGTCCGGACTAACTGCTGGAAGGACTCTAGTTTTAATCGTACGAGAGAGTTAATAGAGTTTAAATGAGGAAACTAGTCCCTCTACTTCGAAGTAGTCTTAATATGGGCAGATGACCGGAGATGGCATCGGGGCGCACTGTAAATGCGCTGCTTTTCAGCACGTTGGGTTCGAGTCCCTAGCTGCCCACACATAAGGCCTCTTTAATCCGCGAACCTGCAGGAGCATACGAAACAGGCAAGAGGTATCTATAATATGCTAAGTGAGTGTGACACAATTGCTCCCATACTGATCAAGTGGAGAGAAATTACACAGATCAATATTGCCTTTTAGTGTAACGGTTAGCACGACTGACTCTGACTCAGTTAGGAGGAATTCAATGGATAGAACAATAGACTACGGATCTATAGATGAGGGTTCGAATTCTTCTAGGCGTACTAACTCCTTTGGTTAAATAAGATATGTAGATATTTTAATTTTAACTAATTTAATTAAATTTTTACTATGAAGAAGTTATTCTTTGCATTTGTACTTCTAATGGGAACAATGTTCGCGTCATGTAATGGCGTTGGTTCCTCTGCTGCTATTGCCACAGTTGACTCAGTAGAAGTGGTTACGGACAGTGTTGCGAGTGATACCCTCGTGGTAGACAGCATCGTTGCTGACACTCTCACAGTAGACACTATCGCATAATTCCCCGACTTGGCAAAGAGTTATAGCTCTCTTTAAAAAGCTATTATAGGCAAGTGGCGCAATTGGTTAGCGCAGGAATGTATAAAACAAAAACTGCTCGTCGGCTAATGGTTAGGCTCGATGTCTTATACACATCCAATCTAGGTTCAATCCCTAGCGAGCAGACCATATGAAGAGAATCGAACTTACTACTTAGGTAATTGAACAAGCTTAGACGTTGTATGATGAATTAGGAAGTATTAAAAAAGTTGCTAAGGAAATGCATATCTCTTATGAAAGATTGAGAAATGTAATCAAAAGCGATTCAATTACTCCTAAAAAGAGAGACACTTCATCGTATAGAAGAGAAGTGAAGAGAAAATTGATTGAGTATAAAGGAAATAAATGTCAACTATGTGGTTATGATAAATGCCAAGAAGCTTTGGATTTTCATCATTTAAACCCAGATGAAAAAGACTTTAATATTTCCGGAGGTACAAAATCATTTGAATCTTTAAAACCAGAAGTAGATAAATGTATTTTAGTATGTGCAAACTGCCATAGAGAAATTCATGCAGGAGTTACTAAAATATAAAACCTTTATACATTCAAGGTTGCAGGTTCAAACCCTGCCTTGCCCACTCTTCAGCCGTTATACTCTCGAGGTATTGTAAAAACTATGAGGAACTCTAGTATCCAGACGGCAAAGATACTAGCGGTGCCTGCAACTGTGATGACACATTGATAGCGTAGGAGAGCGTGCAGGAGCTATCTTTTTTTATTGACTACAAATTACAACGTTATATGGAGAAAGAATATCTAGATATAGAACAATTTAAAGTAGTTAATCAAGTAAGGCAAATCAATTATCCTTGCTTGAACTTTCTCAATGGGAATAGAGAACTTAACGAAACGCATGTAAAAGAACTAAAAGAAGCTATAATAAGCGGTGATAAGATGCCGGCTGTTATTGTGGACAAAAAGACCTTATACATTCTCGATGGTCAACATCGTTATGAAGCATTCTGTAGGGCTCTGGAGGAAGGATATGAGGTAACTCTTGACGTTATATTTGAGTCTTTTGAGGAAGATCTAGTCGAGTACGCTAGGAAATACAATTGCAACATGCTAAACTGGTGTACAAAGGATTACATATTTTCTGGAATAGCTTGTAACAAAACTCAATATATTTTATTAGAACAGTTCTGTAGGACTAGGAAGTATCTAATGTGGGGCAATCGCCCAAAATATGAATCAGCTATCGTATTGCTATTTGGGAATACTTTAGATAGTGGAGTGAAGAACTTGCCTGAGATAACGGATCAGAATATTAAAAATGGGTCTGTTAGATACACTGTTTTAGAGTTAGTAGTAGACAGGCTAGGAGAACAGCACAAAGTTGCTTTCTTTAAGAAGGGAGCAATTAAGGGTCTACTTAAGTTGTTCTATGAAATCGGTGATGTTGATAGCGTGAAAGACTTCATAATGACCGGCATAAATAACAGGTTTTGTAAACCGACCAAAGACGGTGTAAACATATGGTATCAATATTATCGAAATATGTATGATTCCTATTTAAGCATCTAATGACTAAATATATAATATCAAATGGACGCTCAGTAGTTAGTTGCACGTTAGAGGACAATACTCAGACTGCAATAGAAGTAACTACTAAAGAAGAACTAAGTATTAAGTACGATACTATAGGTAAGGCAATGCGTTATGCTGCAAAAGTTAATGAAATCCTAGGCGGAGCCAACTATCAGGTGATGCCAATAGAAGTTAACAAAAATTAACAAAAATGAGTAAGGAGGATTTAGAAAATATACTTAAGTTTGCAGACGATAATAATCTAATGCAAGAACCATTCTTTGAGGTCTGCGAAATGTATAGAAATTCAAAACAATAGTAAACCGCAGTTTCCAGTAAGCTATAAACTGGTGACACTTTGCACTTTCTCAAAACAAAAATAGAATGGCTCATATTTATGTTATAACTAACAAAATTAATAATAAACAATATGTAGGTAAAACCCTTTAGAGTGTAAAAGAAAGATTTTCTGAACATTTATATAGGTTAAAATATGGGAAACATAACCATTTACCTCTTTATGCCGCATTTGTAAAATATGGAATAGATAATTTTATTATTGAGGAAAAAGAGGAAGTAACGATTGAATAGTTAGATGTTTAGGAAAGTTTTTGGATAAAAGAATTAAATACTCTAGCTCCCAACGGATATAACCTAACTTTAGGAGGTGAGGAAACTATATATCACGATAGAGAAAAAATTCTTAAATTATTTGAAGAGGATTTAAGTTATGAAGGCATAATCGAAAAGTCTGAGGCTTCTAAAGCTACAATATATAGAATATCAAAAGAATATAATATAAAGCCTAAAGTTCGGACTAAGAAAAAACCTACAACAAACTAGAATAGGTTTAAAAAAGTTTACATGTTTAACCTCTAGGGTGTTTTCTTGTAGAAATTTGAATCCGTAGTAGAAGCAATCGAATATCTTAAGAAATTAGGAATAGAGTTAAGTGATTATTCCGCTAAAATTAATATTCTTAAATGCTGTAGAAAAGAACCTAAAAAAACTGCTTATAAACATATCTGGAGATATACTCCAGAATTATGAAAATACCTCAGTTACTCTTAATCTATAAAGGAGTGATCTTTTCGAATCTTCAACATGAAGAGTAGGACTTGGCATAGTCTAACAAATGTACGAGCGTTAAATGACTGTGAAGCCTAATAACGTAATAGGAAACAATTTTACTCAAGATCGAGGTACTCTTCAGTATTTTTGTTTCCTTTTATGGTCCCGGAGCATGATTGGTTATGCACCAAACTTTTAATTTGGGTTATATGGGTTCAAGTCCCATCGGGATCACTATTTAATATATGTGGGGTAGAGCAGAGGTAGCTCGTCAGCCTCATAAGCTGAAGGTCGGTGGTTCGAATCCATCTCCCGCCACAATCGAAAAAAGGTTAATAGTAGACAAGAGAGCATCAGTAACCTTGAGGGTTGGTAAGTATGTTGATTCAACACGCCCAAAATCATCTGAAAGACACCAATACAAGAAGATGAGCTGTAATGTTCCTTACAACAAGTGTTCAGAGAATTCAAGGGATAAGAAAGAGAGGAACCTAAGGTATATATAGGTTCGAATCCTATCATCCCGACAATTAAGAATACTCACAGCAAAGTATTTATAACTTTGATTTAGGGGTTCAAAACGCTAATAAAACAGTATTCTGAATGATTTATTTAGTAATAGGGCTAGTTGTACTGGCCTTAGCAGTACTTCTAGTCAAGGGAGGTAAACCCTCCGGAGATGATGAATTGTTGAACTAAAAACTAATAAGCTATGGTTAAACTAATCAAGAAAGCTGTTAGATGGTATTTCACCGAGTCTGCTAAGTCATACACTTGGTTACCATCAGGGATGTTACCCTATAATCCCAATCTCTAAAGATTAGAGAATTAATGTATAGAAGGAAATTCGTCCTTTCTATACAGCTGCTGGCGGTGATTAGTTCAACACAACGATTAAATTGATTATGTATAACAGACAATATACTCCCAACTGGATAGACACACTTCAGCCAAATGAAGTATTCGTATTTGGCAGTAATCTGGAAGGGATACACGGAGGCGGTGCAGCATGGACAGCCTACAAGAAATTCGGAGCAATCTGGGGACAAGGTAACGGTATACAAGGTCAGTCTTATGGTATTCCAACAATGCATGGAGGCCCCAAAGATATTCAACCTTATGCCACTGAATTTATTCAGTATGCTAAAGATCATCCTGATAAGAAGTTCTTAGTAACACTTATAGGATGTGGTGTAGCAGGATTCACTCCATCAGAGATAGCTCCTCTTTTCAAGGACGCTATTGACGTCGAAAACATTATTCTTCCAAAAGAATTTACACTTTAAACAACAAGTATGGCATTTAACAAAAAAGTATCGAACCTTCTGAGTAAATTAACGGATAATGCTAACGCATTTATAAAAGAAGGTATGAAAGCCTCTCACGAGACTACATCGGGAAATGGTGCTTTGAAGTACTCCACATCTGGCAACGATTTCGTGGATGACTTCGCAAGTATCGCCAAGTACAAAGAACCTCGTAGCTATGAGGAAGTTGCTAAAACTATGCAACTCCTTTACAGCATTGATAAGATCAAAGCTGTAAAGATGGCTATCTTCATTCGCCTTATAACTCGTAAGAGCCAGGTGATGAAAGATAAGAGTGTTGAAACTCTTGAAGAGGTTCAGAGAGGGCAAGGACTCAAGAATGAAGGTATAATGCGTATGCTGTGGTTAGCTCTTAACCACTCTAATGTATTCAAGGTAAACCTTCCTCTGTTCATCGCAGCAGGTTCTTGGAAGGACGTCATTACAATGATGAACCTTGACCTTCAGTTCCACGGCTGGAAAGATAAGAAGCTTGACTGGACTTTCTTCGGAAAGGTTATAAAGGCAGGACTTCTTAATCCCGGCACTTCGCAACTGGTACGCAAGTATCTTCCTACCATTAGGACAGATGCTAAATGCCGTACTCTCGAGTCACAGGCTGACACCCTCATCGGAAGATGGCTGGCAAAGCAGTTCTTCCCAGAAGATGAGAAGTTTGTGGCATATAAGAAATATCGCCAACTTAAGTCAAAAGGTACTGCACATAAGTGGCAGCAGCTCATCTCTAAGCAGATGTATAACGAGCTGAACTTCGATAGCATTGCAGGACGTGCTCTTGCGTTGCTTGTTGGCTCCAAGTTCCTTCAGAACCACAATCTAGTAGCTAAGTACTCAGAATGGATTAAGTCCAAACCGGTTGCTAAGTTCACAGGATTTGTGTTCGAGCTCTTCAAACCATTGGGAAATGGTTATCACCTCAGGCACATTGAGGATTACAAAGAGGCAACTATCAATGCTCAGTTTGCACAGTTAGTAAAGACTGGCAAGGAGGGAGTTAATACCAACTCTGGGCTCTTAGTAGTACGAGACACTTCTAGTTCTATGACATCACAAGCAATTGGATGTCCTATGTCGTCCTACGATGTAGCCAAGTCAATGGCTCTCTATTTCTCAGAGTTCTTAACAGGCCCATTTGCTAACTCTTTCGCAGAGTTTGCGGATACCTGTACACTGCGTCAGTGGAAGGGCCAGACTCCTGTAGACAAGTACCTCAATGACCGCTGTGAAGCGTATGGTAGCACTAACTTCCAGTCTGTAATTGATCTCTTCATTCGCCTGAAGAGACAAGGAGTTCCTGAGAAGGACTTCCCTACTGGAATCCTTTGCGTGAGTGATTAACTCTAAGTCACCTTATATAGTAATATATAAGTAAAATGGTGTAAATTGCGTGAAACTCCTTAGAGCTTTAACTACCAAATATAAATAGTAATGTTTGTATGGCATTTTATAATGAAAATGGTACGGTAAAAATGTTAAAGATTGGACAATGCGCAGCCAAGTATCTTTTATAAAAATTAGAATTTAACTAATTAAACTCTTTGTTTTGTGAATTTAATTCATAATATTTACACATAATAAAATGTAAATAATATGAAAAAATTCTCTGAAGAAATTATTAATGAAATTCTACAGAAGTATGATAATGGTTAGTCTATAACCTCCTTGAATAAAGAATATCATACTACAAAAGTTAGAGATTTATTGATTGAAAATAATAGACAGGTTCCAGAATCTAGAAAAGGTGTTGGAGGAAGAAAGAGACAATGTACTCTCAATGAAAATTATTTTCAAGAATTAGATTCTAAAGATAAAGCATACTTTCTAGGTTTTATATATGCTGATGGGTTTATAACTAAACGTTCTTAGGGACAATCAATCCTGGGATTGACATTAGCAGAAATAGAACCAATTGATAAGTTTAAAAAATATATCCAAACTGATAAAAAGGTTGGACACTATAAAAAAACTAACAGTTACTCTGATAAGAGTTATGAATATAAGTTAGCTCTTATATCAGATAAATTAGTTTCAGACATTGAGAAATTAGGGGTTACAGAACGAAAAACTTTAACTCTTACTTTTCCAGATATTAGAGAAGATTTAATTTCACATTTTATTAGAGGATATTTTGATGGAGATGGAAGTGTATTTTTACACAAAGACTCTAGAGAAGAATATTCTGAAAATGTATATCTAGGAATTAATATTTGTGGAACTAAAGAATTTCTCACAACTCTTTCTAAGCATCTTCCATTTATAGAAGAGGGACAATGCATTTATAAAGAAGAAAGAAGAGAAACTAACTGTTGGAATTTAAAATTAATCTCCAATATAAGGAGCTTAGAGTTATATCATTACATGTATAAAGATTGTGATGATCTATACTTATCAAGAAAGAAAGAAAAGTTTGAAAATTTTATAAAAGATAAAGGTTCAACGACTATAATCACCAATCCTATCAGTAATAAAGGATATTTAAATCTTTGTTACTTAGAGGATTAAGGTATAGTCTGATCCTATATGAAAATATAGGTAGCTTATTGAATATAAGCTTGTAAAACATAAATGGGTGAGTTTAATAGTTGCTATGGAGGTGGCTGTGTGAATAGCAGCAACTTCAACACTGCAATCCACAAACTCAAGAACGCAGGATTCTCCAAGGAGTATGTAGATAACTTCAAGATTATCCTCTGGGATATTCCTAACAATTACTACGGCAAGTTTGAAACTAAGTTTGAAGACTTTGCAGACGCTCCTAACTTCTTCTATCTGTCTGGATACGATCCAAGTTCAGTAGCCTTCATCATGGATGGAGCAGAGTTCAAATGTACCCCTCGTAATGCAGTAGAACTCTTCAACGTAGCAATGGATCAAGAACTCTTAAACAGAGTCTACATTCCGAAGAAATAACGCATCGATCGAAGAACGATTGCTCTGGCTATGTCGCTTGCCGTAAAAGCGACACATTTGCCCTCGTCGCATAGTGGTTGATTGCACCGGCCTTGTAAACCGGTTCCGTAAGGACACGTCAGTTCGAATCTGACCGAGGGCTCTAATAAGAGAACATACAGCAAATAGTTTATTCAAGTGTTATGGATTATTTGAAAACAAGTGTTCTCTGAATATAGGGGTGTATCTCCTCTGCCTGATAAGCAGTCGAAAGAGTAGTTGGTCGCACGTGGGTTCAATCCCCACCACCCTTACTTAATAAGAAATCTAACAGCAAAATAAAGTTTTTATAATACAAACTGTGGGTCATCGGTTCGAATCCGGTACTCTGCTTTATACGCAGAGTTAGCTCAGATGGTAGAGCAACGGCTAATAAAAATAAATAGATTTCTGCATATAGGGAAGGAGTCCGTTGGCTTATGGACGCTTGATTTGGGATCAAGTATGAAGTGGGTTCGATTCCCATCTTCCCTACTAAACAAGAAAACAAACAGCAAATATTAACATGCATTTGATTGGTATTCAAAGGGTTGCGGGTTCGAGTCCCGTCGAAGGCTCTAGCTTATAATCACATGCCTTCGTAGCTCAATCGGTAGAGAATATGTAAAGTTTTCTGAATAATGGGCCTGTTATGGCATTTGATTGCATGTAATAGGTAGCAAGACGTGTAGAGTTGGCACCAACTCTTTAAAATGATGCAAACAATAAATGCTAACTATAGCGTAAAGATGGCAGCGTAAGCTGTGGCTTAATTAATTCTTGTATTAACTAAGTCGGGTTACGGAGTGAAACCTAGAAACAGAATCAAACAGAAAAGCTCTAAGAGCGAAGTAATTTGAAACACTCCTCACGTCGTTAAATGAAAGGTCACGATTAGCCTTGGGATTGACGGACCGCTAAACATCCGTTTTGCTGCTTTTGGATAGTTATAAAAGCAGATGGTGGAACTGTTGACACCTGTCAACCCCAAGTTTGGTAGTTTACTTTAGGTAATACTTAGAAGACTATCTACATGCTAAACCTAACAGCTGATGTAATAAAATAGGGACACACGTAATCTTGTTATGGACGACTTGTAAGACGGCGGTTCGAGTCCGCCCAGGTCCACAAATCTAACTAAACAGTTTTAAAGATGAAGCTAAGAACAGCAAAAACACTCTTCGGAGTTTCCTTCTCACTTTAGATAATAAGTATAGTAGTATGGACTGTAGCCCTTATAACCCACAACAATCCTCTTTTGTTTGGCAGCTTAGGTGCTCAGTGGGTGTTCGTTGGAACTAATTTCCTAACCTCACATTTCATTAAAAAAGCTAAATGGGATGACTATAATAGTAAGTATTAATTAAATAAATAAGAATACAGACAGCAAAATAATTATATCATATCACACAATCCGTCTAATTGTTAAAACGTAGGTTCGATTCCTACCCCTCCCACCATTTCTAAATCTACAGGGGAGGGTTGAAATGCTGGTTAAATTTGTATTCTGTAATATGCCACTGTGGTGTGAGTGGCTTAAAGCACTGGTTTGCTAAACCAGCAGTCCTTCGGGGCTCACAGGTTCGAATCCTGTTGCCTCCACTAATATTAAACAAATATGAGCGATTGGAAATATATTGATGAGTATAACTCTTTACCAGCAACAGAGTTTATACACTGCGATACTAGAGACTTTCATATCTTGTGTATGGAAGGAGATAGAGCAGAAATTCATCGCACAATGAAAGGAATTAGACATTCAACTGGACACGGAACTCTATCTGATTGTAAGTTCAGAAGGGATGAAATTCTTGGAACTCTTAAAGCATTAGAAAATGAATCAGGAGGGAAAGGAGATTGGAGATATTTATCTACTAAATCTCATCCAGGTTGGATTAAATATATAAGGTTTGTTAAGACTGCTGAAACAGTAGACCTTTTAGGACGTATAGAACCCGTATATATTGCCTATACTACTTGTGGTAGTACCTATGAAGTATTATCTAGAAGCTTACTAAGTGAAGAAATTGATAAGGATAGTTTAAATTACATAGATGGATAAGAAAGTTGGAGTAATACTAGCAAGGTTCCAGCCTGCGTGTATGACAGGAGAAAACAAATAAAAGCATATCTAGAAATATTTAATAAATAATTAATAAGAAGTCCAACAGCAATTTATCTTTTGCTTATGGTGCCGTTAACAGAGGTTCGAATCCTCTTCTCCCGACTAAGTAATATTTATAATGGGAGATCGTCTAGTGGTCTAGGACAACGTATTATGTGACTTCTGTATATGGAGGTGTAACCCTAATTGCTAAGGGAAGAGTCTTGAAAACTCTGAGTAGTCGTGTAACAGCGGCGTGTGGGTTGGAGTCCCACCACCTCCTCTAATAATTTCACAAATTTAAAACTAAATGGATAAAGTAGTAATTGAAGTCCCTAAGGGACAAGTCGCTAGAGTAAATAAGCAAGCTGATGGAAATGTTCTTGTTACATTTGAGAATGTAGAACATTGGAAACTTATAAAGGATGTAGATGCCGCTATCAAATATCTGGCATCTCATTGTATATGTCTTGATCTCCTTGAAGAGTTTCAAAATGCACCAAGCGGTTCCTATACTGAAAAACTTGCTGCATATCGTATTGTAGTAGCAGCACTTACCAACAACGAAGAACGCCACCTTACAACCGGTGAAAGATGGTATCCCGTAGTTCAGTTCTGCAAACCTGGCAAAGAAGAAAACTGCTGGGGAAAGGAAATCATAGGCTCCATAGAATCAGAAGGACAGAAATTCACAGTCGTGGGCGGTCACGCGTATTACGGTGCGATTGCGGGTCTCGGTGGCTTCAATTCGATTAACGCGGTTTCGTATTCCTGGGCTTATGTCGGCTTCCGGTCGGTTTCCCAGCGCGAAATTGTCGAACATATCTCTAAATACTTCGGACGCCTCCTCTTTGAGGTTCATTATGGCGGCGTAAACTGCGACTGGAAATGGGTTAACTAAAATTAACACTCTAGTTTTTTGAATATAGTTAAAAATTACTATATTTGTATCAATAACAAACCTCTCAGGCGCGCCTGAGGCAGCATACTCGAGGGGTGTTCTTTAGGAGCAGTTGCCAAGGTGGTCAAGGCATCAGACTGAAAATCTGACTATACTAGTTCGACTCTAGTCTGCTCCACTTATAATATACTTCTGTAGCTCGAGGGATTAGAGCAACAGTGTATCTGCCTCTGTGATGTAATGGATTAGCATCTTTCTCTTCTAAAGAAATTGTTAGAGTTCGAATCTCTACAGGGGTACTCGTATATTTTGAAGGTTCGAGAATTTTTCGTATATTTGTATAGTTAAAAATTAAAAACTATACGAATTATGAAAAGTAAATGGGAATCTGAAAAAGAAAATTTAGAACAACTTATATTGGTTGAAAAACTTAGTTATGAAGAGATAGGTCGCAGATATGGTTGTACAGGCTCAAATATTAAGAAAGTAGCATTAAGGCTGGGTATAGAATTAGAACAAAGACGTACAATAAACGAATGTGAAGATTTCTCTAAATCTAAGAAAGTGCATATTTGCTTAAATTGCGGGAAAGAATTTTATAAGTACCCTGAAAGCTCTGGTAAATACTGTTGTAATCAATGTCAACAAGAGTATCAACATAAACAACAATATTAGAAAATTCTAGATGGAGATCCTTCTATAATGCGTGCTAATTATATACCTAAAAACTTCAAACCAGATATAATTGAAGAACAAAATGGAGTTTGTGCCATATGTGGTATGTCTCAAGAATGGAATGGAAAACCTTTAGTATTTATTTTAGACCATATAGATGGCCATGCTTCTAACAACAAACGTGATAATCTACGTTGTATATGCCCAAACTGTGACTCTCAATTAGATACCTATAAATCTAAGAATAAAAATGGAGAACGTAGTTACTATAGGTATCACAAGTTTGATGAAGAAACAAAAATAGGAAAATGATAATATTTAAGGAACTAACAATTAACTCTGATGAGAAACTCTGCTATATAAAAGGAGAGGCTGTCAAACTGACTAAATCCGAATATAATGTATTAAATTTCTTACTTGAGAACCGTAACAAGATCTTCTCCAGAGAAGAACTTATAAAGGCAGCATGGGCAGAACCAGTCACTGTAAGAGCAGTTGATACTGCAATGTCAAGGCTTCGTAAGAAACTAGGAGAGTATGGCAAACATATTGTAACCCGCCTAGGATTCGGTTACGGATTCAAAGAGAATCCAGAATAAGCCCTGTAGTCCGTTTATAGTTTTTGCAACAGTCGGTGCAAGACCGAATAAAGGGGAAAAACTAATTTCAAGAACACTTACTGCAAAACTACTTATATTTATTAAAATCGCATATAATGGTTAGCTGGACTAACAGTTTGTCTATGTACTAAAACATAGTCTACCTCTGTTGTTGGTTATGAGGGAATATAAATCAAACTAACAAAGTGTTCTGTAAATGGGGAATTGGTGAAATAGCTAGACACGTAGCACTTAGAATGCTATGCTCTTAGAGCGTAAGGGTTGGAGTCCCTTATTCCCTACTAAAATTTAATTATAAAAATGGAGTATATTATTTTATCAATACTAATAATATTTCTATTAGGAAATTTATATATTTATTATAGACCACAAATAGAAATTATACAATTAGTAACCAATTATGAGGTTTATATTATATATAATCAATATAATTACATTACAGGGAAAATGAATAGAATGTCTAAAAGACTATTCAAAATATAGTATTGTCATATAGTTTAAGGTCTATCAATTTCAAAAATTATGACTATGACCTCGAATGACTACACCTGTGCAGACTGCGCCATGCTGATGAGTGACGACAACTGCGCTATCTTGAACCCCTACCCGGTGAAACGCAAGCCTACCGACAAGGCTTGCCTACAACTGGCTCTTAAACGAATATGATATGGAAACGACTGACCAGCGACCGCAGGAGTGCGAGCATTATGTTGATATGCTCGGGTATTGCGAGCTGAAGCATAGTTGGTCTTTATCACATAATCTCTGCCCTTATGATGGCACAGATGAATATTGCCCCGACTTAACCTCTAAAACCGAGAAATATGGAAAATAAGAAACGCATTATTACAATTATTTGTAATATTCACCTCTAAGGCCGAGAAAGATGGAAAATAATCAGACCCCGAGCGAGTGCAAGCACTTCTGCCATTGTATTGATCGTATTGCAATAACGGAAGAAATATCCTGAGAATATTCAACTTCTTAAAGATTATTTTATGATATAAATAATAAATTTATGATTAATATTAAAGAAATTAACGAAAAAACAACATGGGAACAATATGGAATATGTTCTTTAGGTTGGTTAGTTAAATCACTCGAACAGTGTGTAGATACTTGTAAGTTAAATCATATTGATCCTAATGATGTGCCTATAACTATCTTAAATAAAGACGATAATATTAATTATCTTCTTGATGGAATATCATATGGTTTTGGATTAATAAAACCTGCAAGAGTTGGACTAACTTTTTGTAAAGATACTGAAATTGACTATCATTAAGACTAATAAAAACACTTATCCGCTTGACCCTAATTGTGGTGTCACGAATACTTATTCAAGGTGTATTAGAGCGAATTTTCGGTAAGAGATTTTAATTAAGATTGCTCCGATGGTGGAATAGCTAGACACGACAGATTTAAGCTCTGTTGCTAATTGTGGCGTGTGGGTTGGAGTCCCACTCGGAGTACTAAATATTACGATAGAGAAATCTATAGAAAATGGATACAAAAATAAAAATATCTCTAAGAAATCTTTGTAACTTTCTTCTAGATAATGTAATTAACCTTAATTTATCGTTATATCCAGAACTTAGATATATTCAGAATCTCTGGGCGTTAGGTATCATTGATACTATATCTATTCAGAATGAAAGAAATTCTATTCTTGATAGGTTTAGTGAAGAGCCTTATGATACGGTTGTAAGAATCCTTCCGAAAATTATGGATCTTATCAATAATAAATTTCCTGAGAAAGCTAAAGTAACTAATAAAATAAAACGAGCCAACATTTTTACTTGTCTTGAAGAACTTAATCTGGCTAGAAAGACAAGCAATTTTAAACTTGAACTAATTCCTAAGGAGTAATCTATGGATGTCTCTCAGTACCGAAAGGGAACGGATAGGGTGTGTGACTACCTGAAATGAAAAAGTCGAGGACGGCACTTCCTGCAATACAAATGTGCCATTTGCGCTCTTAGCTATCCTTCTAAGTGCTCTTGTTCCATTTTAGAATCTGTCTGTAGGAATTTCAGCTTTACTAACCACTTATATAGGCTATGGAGCAGACGATGATTTCTGTTTTCAGGCTCCAAAAAGCTGGGTAAGTTTCTTAGAAAAACTAAAAAGATTCTTATCCAGAAGACTCTAAATAAAACTGTTGAGCGGTGGGCAGTATAAAAGGCCAGAAGTAGCCTCAAGATAGTAATATCTGGACAGCGCCTGCAGACCTTAGTGCTGTGGTTAGAACAGCACAAACCTTGGCGATTAGTGTAGTGGTTAACACGTCAGACTTTGACTCTGGAATCAGAGGTTCAAATCCTCTATCGCCAACAGTATGCTCTCTTAGTATAAAGGTTATTACACCTCCTTGGTATGGAGGAGATCACAGTTCGATTCTGTGAGAGAGCTCTATTAACAAAATAAAACAATGGGAAAAAGTAAAGTTTATTCAATCTCTGATGAAGAGTTTATACAACTAGTATCATAGGAAACTAGTTATTCAGATTGTTTAAGAAAATTAAGACTTAGTCCAAAGGGAGGTTCATCTACAGATGTCTTAAAGAGGCGCATACAAGAACTTGGATGTTCGACCGATCATTTTGGATATAAACCAAGTAACGGAGATTCGAAAACATATACTCTTGATGAAATTCTAGTAGAAAACAGTTCCTACTAGAACTTAACTAGGTTGAAGTCGAGAATCATCAAGGAAGGTCTGATTGAATACAAATGCTCTGAATGTGAAATATCAGAATGGAGAGGAAAGCCTTTATCATTATAGCTTGACCATATCAATGGAATTAATAATGATCATCGACTAGAAAATTTAAGATTTCTTTGTCCTAACTGTCATTCATAGACTGAAACCTATACCGGAAGAAATAAAGGCAAATAAGATATGTGGGTGTAGCATAATTGGAAGTGTAGCCGGACTCCAAATTCGGAAAGCGTCTGTTCGATTCGGTCCACCCATGCTAATTAATTAACAAAACCTATGGAATACAACAAGAACGGAGAAGTAGACAAGTATTACAGTCTTGATGAAATTCTAAGACTTAACCTTCCTGAAGATCTAAAGGAAAACATCAAAGAGAAGTTTAAGAAGAAAGTCTTCTATGATAACAATGGTTCCTGTAGAGTAGGTACTCTAATTGGAGTGGAAAGAAACCGTAAACTTGAAGAAACCTATTATATCATAGACGTAGACGGAAGCAAAAACTTTGTTCCAACATGGAAAAGTCTAACGAGGCTGTAAACGAACTATTCATTTGTCAATGTCATAACACTGAACATCAGCTAATCTTCTCTTACTTTCCAGAGGATGAAGATAAAGACGTATATGTATCTATCCACTTAATTCCAGAGTATAAACTATGGAAGAGAATTTGGATGGCAATAAAGTACATCTTTGGTTATAAGTGTTGCTATGGACACTTTGACGAATTTATATTCAAAAAGTCTGATGCAAGCAGGCTGCAAAAAGTAGTAGATTACTTAAAATCATAAATAAAATGTGTTACATATTAGATCAGGAACAAATCAAGCCTGTGCTGGCTGAAGAAGATATCAAGGTCTTTAAAATAGGCTATAAGAGCAAAGAAGGATACTTTGTAAGTCCAATTAGACGCTCTATAAGTGCTTTTGATAAAGTTCAAATGGTTCCAGAATTTTGGAAACATATAATAGACAATACTGTCCTTGAGGGAGAGTTTAAGACTAGCTGCGGTTTATATTCTTATGCAAACCAAGGAAGAGCTGAAATAGATCTTACTTGGGCTATACGCAATATGATCGTTTTCTCTAAGTTGGGTCTCAGAATTTTTGAGGCAATCATCCCTAAGGGGTCTATGTACATAATGACCGGTAGTGGTTATTGCATCTCCGATCAACTCATTGTAAAGGATGAAATAGTGGATTTTTATCCAAAATTAAATCCGAAATTCATACAAAAATATAAGGATAGCATAGCATCATATGTGCCTGAAAACATCCTTGAGGGGAAGGAATAATCCCAAAACAGATATACACGTTTATAAAGTATTAATACACCTTAATGGTAAAATACTTGCTCCATTTACTCGATTTGAGTATAAACTTGAAGACATACTTACAGATACAGCAGAAGAGGGTATAAAGAAACAAAGAGCTTTCAAAATTATTGGCTCTGGATACTTTCATGCTTGTACTAACCTAAACAGAGCCAGAGAGCTTTGTAAAGGAATAGGTAATATCAAGAACGGAGAAGTTTTTATTCATAAGGCATTAGTCCCTTGTAAGACTAAGTATTATACTGACAACGGAGGAAATATCTGCGCTAAGTCAATCAAAGTATTAAGTGAAGTATGTGTTTAACGTCTAAAGAGAAAACACCTTCAACTAGTACCTACGACATAAAATGCTATAAGATATTGATCCCTGTAGGCGGTAAGTTGTTTACCCCCTACAGGGATTTTCTTTTTCCTGTTGGTGAGGTAGTAGTTGATAAGGTTGATAAAGAACCTTCTGAGTGCTTTGGATTTACTATGATAGAAGGAGGTTACTTCCATTCTTATAAGAATCTGCAAGCGGCTAAAAAGAAGGTAGAAGAGCTAAAAAGAAAAGTTCCAAAAGGAAAAGTCCTAAAAATCTATAATGCTGTAATTCCTGCCACTACTGAGTATTATGAAGGACAATTTGAAGATATATGTTCTAAAGCTCTACAAATAGTGGATGAGTGTGATGATTAGCTTTGCTGTTGATCCTCGTTTTGTACAAGATTTAGAGGATGACTTCATGGTTAATGAAGATCTGACTCTATATGAATTCATAGGAAAAGATCCAGTTCGGGCTTTTTATTTAGGACATAATATTACTAAATGGTTTAAGGACATAGATAGGAAGCAGAGATATCTGTATTCTAAACAAGCTAGACACAATAATGACGATCTCGAAAAATATCAGGACCAAATTGAGTATTGGACAAGGAAATTCCCTAAAGAAGGTGAGATCTCTATGGCAGAACTAGCTGAATTTATTATTAATAACATGTTCTGGGAAGAGAAAACGGAGGAGCTTGACAGGGTTAAACTGGCTTTCTTCTTCGGCGATACTATTGCTAAAGCTCAGGAGCAGGATGAGGAAGCAAAAGACGATCCTATTAAACCAGACAAAAAAGACCTACAAGAGCAATATGACTAACGTAGTAATATATACTGATGGAGCATTCTCTGCGATGCGAGACCAAGGTGGTGTCGGAATTGTTATATTGAATGAAGGTAAAAAGGTTCTAGAGTACTCCAATATGTACAAGAGAACTACTAATAATCAAATGGAGCTCGGAGCAGTTATTATAGCTCTAAGGCTTATTAAAGAACCTTGTAACTCTATACTTATTTATACTGACTCTCAGTATGTTATAGGTTGTGCCACCTTGGGATGGAAACGAAAAAAGAATGTTAAACTTTGGCTGGAATATGACAGACAAATTCAAAGAGTGTCTGAGCTCTGTTCCGATATTAAATTCTCGCACGTGAAAGGTCATAATGGCGACCACTGGAACGAACACTGTGATAAAATCGCAGTAAAAGCCAGCCAGCTAATATGAAAAAATGAAACACGTTTTAGCGTTATTACTTAGTGTTATAATATTATTTAATGTGAATGCTGAACCTCCTTCCTTTATGCATAAAAGCCCAAAGGATGGATTGTGGGAAGCTCTTGAATATTACGATATTCATCATAAAGAAATTGTCTATGCTCAGGCAATTCTTGAAACCGGCCACTTTAAGTCTGGTGGTTGTCGTAAAGGACATAACCTCTTTGGACTAAGAGGTAAACATTATCACCGATACAAGCATTGGTCAGAGAGCGTAAAGGCTTATAAAGAGAAAATTCAAAACCGTTATAGGCCTGGAGAAGATTATTATAAATTCCTTAAACGTATACATTACGCTGAGGATCCTAACTATATTAATCTTCTTAAGAGTATTGTGAAACGGAAACCCTGGTTATGAAAGTCTGGACAACTAAAGATGGAGTAGAGATTCCATATGACCAACTAAAGTTTAGTCATATTTATAATATCATAAGATATGCTAAGAGAAATGGCTTCTTTACCATATATACCTCTCATTCTACAGTGGATAATACTGATGATATAATTAGGTTTGAAGACTGTAGTAAAGAAGTAATTAGGGAAATGAGGGCCGAATTAAAGCGTAGAAATATAGCTTACGCATACTATGTAGAAATGACTATAACCTGTAAGTTAAAGAAAGTATCTCCTGTGTTTGAGTCTAGAGAAAAGGCATGTGAGTGGGCATTTGAGTCTCACTGGCCTAGAGAAAAGTGCTACATTGTAAAAGAATATATGTACTAATGGCTGTAATACTGGTTATTATAACAATAGCTCTTTTACTGCTAGTGTATATAATTAATAAAAATACAGAATCTGAGTTTGTAAACTTTTGGGCTATAAAAACAGAATATGAAAGATATATAGCTAATGATTAAGTTACTTAAGCTTTGGAGAGGTTTCAAGGCAGAGTATGGAAAAGCAGTTCCAATTCTCCCTGAAAATGTAACTCAAATTGATGTAATATGAAATACAAGAAGAAAGTAGAGAACCTTAAACATGCTCAAGCTTAGTGGGATAAGCAGCCTGCCAATTTTCAGAAAGCAACTACTCGTCCAGGAAGCGTCAATCAGAGGATCATTACTGGTAATTCTAAGTAATGAATCACAGAATTGTCCTAAGAAAGTTTAATAGACATTGGTTCATGGCTGTAGGAACAAAAGGATATGCTTGTACTACAGACTTTGAGGGATTTCTCAATGAAGTAAGGCCATCCTGTGTTTTCATAAGTGACTCCTTCACTGACCCTTGGTTTATCGTAAGAGTTATCCGAGGTGAGTCTGTAGTCACTGAGTTCCTGGAGCCAAAATCAGGAAAACTATACACTATGAAACAATGTCCGAAAATGTTTGAAGATCTAGATTTACCAACACAGTTTTATATAAACCGTGGAGATAGCTGAAAAAGACTTTAAACTAAAACCTATAGACGAATGTTCTCCGTTCTTTGACTTGGAGTTACTATATGTGGTAAAGCCGAGAGGAGGAGAACCTCGTCTAGAATTTAAAAACGCTGGCTATGGCATGTCTTTAGAAAGTGCAATTAGAAAAATTGCTCAATATAGAGTAGACTGTAACCATCGTGAAGAGGCAATCAGATTAAAAGCATACTTTGCTGAGTATAAGAAAGAGTTAGATGAACTCAAAAAACTGCTATGCGACAGCTAAACGTACATAAATTGGTTAGCAACTTAAACGAATTATGTGCTACTCTTGTCAAGAAGTACAATATAAACTGTGGTGGTTGCTGCTATGTTGCGTATGAAATAGCCAAACATCTTGATAGGTTTCACATAAGTTATGAACTTCGAGTTTTAAATGATTACCCTATTACTACAAACGCAAACTTTAAAGAACTTGACCTAATTTCAGGTAGTAATGTCTGTTGTCACTATTACCTAGTTATACAAGGAGGTGGAGAAGTTAATAGAGGTAGCTTTGGAACAGAATATTATAGTTATGTGATAACTGGAATAAACCATAGGAATCTCAGCTGGTTATATAGAATGAGCAGCTGGAATCCCGTATACCAGAGGAAAAACAATAAACTTATTAAAAAGATTATCAGTTTACACTTTAAACAGTATGGAAAAACCAGTAAAAGAAATCTATGTACCTGCAAAAGTAACTCAATGCCCAAGATGCAGGTTTGCTGTTAAACAGGAGCTGTTTGACTATGAAAAAGCAATCTATAAATGTACAAAATGTGGTAACATACACGCGTAAATGAAGAAAGAAACTACTAAAAGTCCTAAGAACAAGGCAATCCAGAAGAAAGAAGACCGCTGGATCGATGTACATGACGACAATGTCATGCGTGAGATGGGTTTCATGAGACCCTTTAATCAGTCCCCTCGTGATAAGAGCGTTTGGCAGAAAACTCCAAACGAACGTCGCTTACTGAGAAATGTAAAGCATTCTGTAAAGAATAGGGATATGCATTTCCATGCTGCTCCTGCAAAGAGAGCAACGGTTTGTGCTAAACTGATTATTCAGCTCAAATCCAATAAAGTCTTTCCTAAATCAACATATTCACAGGAGTGCTTGAATACGCACATAGGTGATGTTTTAGGAAGATTCCGAGTAACTGATCCTAAGACAGGGTATTCCCAGTCGGTAGTGGCTAAGTACTCCTATAACGGAAGAACTTATGCCCCGAACGAAGTCCCCTACTACGGATAAACCAATAACGTATAGGTACCAAGATTGTCAGATAGAAGTTTTACCATGTTTCTTATATGAGGTGGATTTGTATTTTATCTCCCCTAGGAGAGCAAATATGCTATCATGTAGATATTACACTTCTGACAGACTCTTAAACGTTAAAGAAGTAGAGGTAGTAAAGCGTTTTAAAAATTTCAACATTGAACGCTTTATTACTCTTCTTGGTGCTCCAATTTCCTTTATTGAGGAAAACAATTTACCAATCTACGAATTAAAGAAACCATCTAAAAAGAAAAAATCATGAAGAAAGAACGTATTGAATACCTTGTTGACTCTTTTGTAGACGCTAATGGCGACGAGCGTCACTTTGTAGTAGCTGCTGTCAGTGAAGTCTTTACTGATACTGATGAACCCACGTATGTAACCGATATTGACGGTTGCGAAATCCAGGAGGTCGTTAAAGGCCTTAAACTTGGCTTTGCAATCTGTAATCCCACTGACAAGTTTGACGAGAAGCTTGGTATTACTATTGCCGTAGGCCGTGCTCGCAAGAATGCTGAATACGCTCTTGTAGCATCGGAAATGGGTTATATCAATACCCCGCTTGTTCGTGCATTCCTTCAGCAGGAGGCAGAATACTTCAAGCATAATCCCGAATATAAGATTGCCGGCTATAAGCGTAAGTAATGAAAACAGAAAGGAAGGTTCTGGTTGTACTCATAGTTCTATGGGTTGCAGCAGTCTGCCTATGCTGTTATTTCTGTTCTGATGGAGTTCCCGCTACTCAAAATCCAGACGAGTTTATCGAGAAGATAGACTCTCTGGACTCTAAAATAGACAGTGTCTATATTATAAGGGATAGTATCTGTGAGAAGATTGATACTGTATACGTAAAGTTAGAGAATAATAACAAGCAGTATGAAGAAAACTTTAATCGTGTTATTGCTAATGACGCTAGCGAGGATTACATGTTTTTCCTCGACTACATCAATGCCAATCGAACCAGACTCGACAGTATTGGTAACAACCTCTGACTTGAAATATGCCAATCTGATTTTTGTGGAGCATGATAAGCTCTTAAAAGAAAATTCTTTACTTTATCAGCAAATAGGAAATTACACTGAGCTAAACAAACAATTAGTTCAGGTTGATTCTCTAAGGATGCAGCAAATATCCGAATATAACAAGCTAAATCAAAGCTATGTTAATCAGATAGATGCCCTCAATAAAGAAGTAAAGAAAAAGAATAGAACCATTAGATATTGGCAAATAGGAGGGGTAACCGTGAGTGTAGGACTAGTGTTATTCTTACTACTAAAATGAATCCAATAAAAGCAACTAAAGACAAATTTGGGGTCAAGCTAAAATACCCAGATCGCACCTGCAAAAGTTGTGGCAAGTACCCATGTTTTACGGGGATAACTAAATGTCTTTCAGATTTTGCTAAGTATGGATGTAATCTCTATTCAGAAATTAAAAAATGAAACAGTACAACATTTATGCAGGTTTAGGTGGAAGTTTCGGAGGTGCTAACTATCAATATACCACTCTCTGTGAAACAGAGGATGAAGCACTCGACGAAGCTTACGAATGTGCTTGTGAGGAATATGAGCAATATAGTGGTTTACATGGACTTCCTGGTTGGGAAGATGCTACTCGTGAGTATTGTGAAAATAACGATGTAAATGAGGATGAACTCACCGATGAAGACTCGCAAGAGATCGAGGAATATTACGATGAAGCTAGGGAAAACTGGCTGGGGTATTACGTTATTCCAACTGACGAAGATGATATAGATCAAGAAGATCTAATCATTGGGTATGTAGTTGAGGATGATAGCTCTAGTCAAACTGATAGCAAGTGAGACCGATAACCTTGGGTATATAACCTATGTATTCGAACGCTTAGAAGATTGTATGATTTCTTCCAAATAATTAATATTCCCAATTTGGATATTAATAAAATTACTTGTATATTTGTTGATAACATTATAAACAATTATACAAAGTATGGCTAAAAAACTAACAACACAAGAATTTATTGAAAAAGCTAAATAGGTTCACTCTAACAAGTATAATTATTTTAAAGTAGACTATATTGATAGTAAAACCAAAGTGATTATAACTTGTCCTATTCATGGGGATTTTTTCCAGGCACCAGCTAAGCATTTAGAAGGAAGAGGATGTCCTAAATGTTTTACTGGAGATACTAACGCCTTTATCGAAAAAGCTAGGTAGATACATGGAGATAAATACGACTATTCTAAGTCTGCTTATCAAGGAAGGCATTCAAGAATAATAATTACTTGTCCTGTTCATGGAGATTTTACCTAGGAAGTAGGAAATCATCTTTAGGGGTCAGGGTGTCCAAAATGTGCCTAGGAAATTAGAAATACTAAAAGAAGATTGACTTTAGAATAATTTATTTAGAGAGCTTCTATTGTTCACAACAATAAATACGACTATTCTAATTCAAAATATATTAATAATTCTACAAAAGTGGAGATTGTTTGCCCTATTCATGGAACCTTTTCTCAAAGAGCTGATGCACATTTACATGGATAGGGATGTCCTAAGTGTAAACAATCAAGAGGAGAGTAGGAAATTTAGAAATTTTTAAAAGAATAGAATATTAATTTTATTCCTCAGTATGAAATTTCTATAGATACTCACATTAACCCTTCTGGTAAAGCTTATGTAGACTTCTACCTTCCTGACTATAATACTTTTATAGAATATAATGGAAAATAGCATTATGTTCCTATAAAATATTTTGGAGGAATTATATAGTTTGAACAACAATAGGAAAGAGATAGTTATATTAAAAATTACTGTGAATCTGAAAACATTAAATTGTTAGAAATTAGATATGATGTAGAAAACATAACAGCTATGTTAAGTGATTACATTATGCAAACTAGTAGCACAAGAAATTGATTCTTTAGGATATACTACTTATGTATTTGAAAATTTAGAGGAATATGCTATAAAGCAAAGTAAATATATTTTTTGTATACGTTATCCTAACTGGGATCATAAGAAATTACGTCTTGGTGATGTAGGATTTGTACATTGTGAAGAAATAAGGGCTGGAGTGGACAAGTGGTATGACGGAACTAAAATGGTACCATATAATTATAACACAGTCCAGTTCATTAAATTTGTTTATAAGCCTGAGGAAGAAGATCATAAATATGTAATGTAGATAACAACTAAAATTATGAAATATATGACAAAAATATAAGTTAACAAATGAATACTTTAAAAGAAAAGCTTACTGAAGCTATTAATGCTAGGAATAATGACGTAAAATCTTTCGTATGGAAACTTGCGAGAAAAGCTGATGGAACTCAGGAGGAAGTCCGTCTTGTAGACGTAACACCTGAACAGTTACAACAGTTCTTCAACCATTGCCACTCTATGCTGTATAGCACAGATAAGCTCAATCCAGGAAGATACGTGTTACTTGATATTATAAAGGAACAGCGTGAGAAGTGCAACGTAGAATTGTATCTTCGCAGGTTGAAAGAGGGAGCACTCACTGGTGGTGAATCTTATCCTCGTCACCTTTACTGTCAGGATGTCCTTAGCTGCATTAGCAAAAATAAGGCACTTTTCCCACAAGCTAAACTTAAGGAACTTTCTATCGGTTTAATTACTGGTGGACTTCCTCGTGAGTTTGAGCGCCTAAGTATAGCTTCCGTTATAGACGGATGTCTTGATCAGCTTGGTATCATGGATAACAAGCATATTACTTTCAGCTTTATTCTTAACCTTGGTGTATATCTTACTCCTGAGGAAATGAAGGAATTTAATGAGAAAGACAAGGATGGCAATACTCGTAGTAAGCTTGAAGTTATCAAGGAACGCCTAAATATCAAACCCTCGGTACGCTTAACAGTTAAGCCTACCGGACTCAACTATACTGAGCTTCGCGCAATGCTCAACCTTCGTCCAAAGAAATATTCTGATCTTACCACAGACCAGCTTATTACTCTGCGTAACAAGGTTCTGTTCCGTCTGGAGCAGGAAGTAAACTTCCATATTGAGCAATGGGAGGAGCGCATCCGTCAGATTCAACTGACTGCTCAGTCTAGAGGTATCACTCTGGAATCATGCTAAACTGGTTCATCAACTTAGTTCTAAATAGTCATAATTTTAGTAATATATGTGTAGATAACTATGTAGTATTTATATACATATTATTAAATTGTGCAACAAACTGAAAAATCTTCACGCGACCTTAGACAAGAACAATGTATGAAAGCTTGGTTCAAGTCTAATGGTTGCGGAACTATAGTAGGTAGTACTGGATTTGGTTTTTAGAAATATCCTGTAATTCCTTAAATTTTGTATTTTAAAAGTAAATAATTATATTTGCATAGATAAAGATAATTTTTAATTTAAAAGAATTAACTATGCAAAAAATTGATGAAAAATTACGTTTTAAATCTGGTATTTATGAGTTTTTTAATTTAACTAATGGTAAGCGCTATATAGGATCTTCTAAAGATCTTTATAATAGATTACATGAACATTACCATAATTTACAAAATAATAAAGCTCATAATAAACATTTTCAAGCTGCTTGGAATAAGTACAAAGAAGAAAATTTCATTTACAATATACTAGAATTTTGTAATGAAGAAATTCGTTTTGAACGAGAACAATATTATATTGACGTAATTAATCCTGAGTATAATCTAACAAATTATGTAATTGCTAATACTGGACATAAAGTTTCTGATGAATGTAAAGAAAAAATATCAGAAACTCTAAAAAAGAAATATGCTTCTGGTGAAATTACGACATATAAGCAAGAACACGCTTGGATTAAATGTTATATATATAATATTAGAACGCTTAAATTTGAAACGGAATGTAAATGTCTAGCCGATGCTGCAAAGCTTTTAACTAATAAAAAAACATTAAGTTCAGAACAAGCTTTTAATACTCTATTTAAAAATAGATATATTATTACTAGAATTAAATTTAAAAATTTAAATGAATTATTAAATTACTCTAGTGAAAAATATTTAGTAGCTAATAGTATAAAAGGTAAATATATTATAATAGAAAGACCTAATAGAACTATTAAATACTATAGAGAGTTAATTTCTGCAGCACAAGAAAATTCTTCTTCTAAAAGTACTTTAAGTAAACATGGAGATGCTACTAAAGAAAATCCTTATTTAATTCGTAAATCAAATTGTTTATTTTATTATTCAGACGAATATATACCAATAACAGGATATGAGGCCGTTCCGATTGAGGAATCATCGGAATTATTATCGGGCAATATCGGTAAAACTCCAGAGATGGACAATACCGAGATAAATTCAGAAACTAAAGAGTCTGAGTTATCGTACAGCGTAGATCTTGAAACTAATATAATATGAAAATTAAAAAGTATATTTTATTAGAATATAATAGATCCAAGAGTGTCCGACATCCCAACTGAAATAAGTGGATGAAAATGTACGCGGGACTTATTGGTAACAGTAAGAAGTTAGGATAAAAAGCCTAACGATAACAAAATCGAAAACAAGAGTAGCTCTAATGATAATTTCTAAAATTTTGGATAAATATCCAGATAAAAGAATATTAATCGTAGTACCTACTCTTACTCTTAAAGAACAATGGAATATACAGATTGATGCTCTTGGATTTCAATTAAATTGTGAAGTTCAAGTAATTAATACTGTTATTAAGCAAGACTGGATATGTGATTTATTGATAATCGATGAAATTCACACAGTTCTTGCAGACACATTTGCACAAGTTTTTAAGAAAGTTAATTACAAATATGTTTTAGGTCTAACTGCTACATTTGAACGATTAGATGGTAGGCATGAAATTTGTAATAAATACTGTCCAGTTTGTGATGAAGTAAATATTATAGAATGTTTAACAAACGGATGGGTATCTCCTTATAAGGAATATTTAGTACTTATTGATGTTGATGATATTGAAGAATATCAACAATATAACAAGGAATTTATCAAATATTTTGAAGTATTTAATTTTGATTGGGATTTAATGCAGAGATGTACAGGACCTAATGGGCATTTTGAGCAAGCGAAACTTCGTAATGAACGTTGTCCTAATGGTACTGAAGAACAACGAAAACAAGTATTTCAAAATATTAAAATAAGTGCTATAAATTGTATGAGAGCTGTTCAAAAACGTAAAGCTTTCATTAACAATCATCCTAAAAAGCTAGAATTGACTCGACGCATTATTCAAGCTAGACCTTTTAGTAAGATCATTACATTTTCTAATAGTATTAAAATGGCCGAATCTATTGGAATAGGAAAAGTATATTCCGGGAAGGATTCCAAGAAGAAAGGACGTACTACAATAGAAGAATTCAGTAAGGAATCTGTTGGAGTGATGAATACTATTAAAAAATGCGACGCTGGTCTCGATCTTCCAGGTTTATCGGTAGGTATAGTACTTGGAACTGACAGTTCTAGTACTAAAGCTATCCAGAGGCTTGGACGAGTAATCCGTAAGGAACCTGATAAACAAGCTGAAGTATTTTATCTAATTATAAATAATAGTGTTGAGACTAAGTGGTTCCAATCGAGTCATTCTAAGCAACCATATATTACTATTGATGAGAATGGACTTACTGAAGTACTTGCTGGAAGAGAACCAAAACCTTATGTAAAACGAATAAAGGACTTTACATTTAGATATTAAGTTATGATAAAAGAAAGAATGTTGGAACTTCTCGTATTGAGTGAAATATTAACTGACGTAGGAAATTGTAATATAGACTTTAGCATACGAACATTTAATGGGAATCAATACGATAACAATAAATTAGAACAACGATATAAGTGCTTAATAGAGGAGTTCTTAGAACCATACGCACTTGATTCAACCTCGAAAGAGTGATTACCCTGGATGCGGTTTAGAGATGTAATGTGAATAACATTTACCTTTGAACTGCTTGAAAAATTTAACACTAACATTAGAAGAGGAAGTTTCCATCTTGGATAAATATAGGTTGGTTCCGAATGAACTTATGTTCATAAGAATCTTGCTCATCCTACAAGATGAGAATGATGAGGAACTTTTTGGAAGATACCTTAGAGTACTCAAAGATAGCGGAATCAATTTAAGAGAGCTTATTGCTTCTCTACAGGAGAAGGAAATTATTCTGAAATCATATAAAATCCCAAAGCAAGGACAAACCTTCGATCCGTTTACTATTCCTGTCAATAAGAACTTTATAAAGAATCTTTATAAATGTTCTTTTGAGTTGGGAAAGGAATTATTCGAAGCCTATCCTCAATTTGGACATATAAATGGATCATTAGTTGGAATTAGGTCTGTATCTAAGAAGTTTGACTCGTTAGAAGAAGCTTACTTCAAATATGGCAAGACGATTGGATGGTCTGTTGAACGTCATAATCATATAATTGAGCTAGTTAATTGGTCAAAAGAGCATAACATAATTAACTACACATTAGCATCTTTCATAGTAGATAATAGATGGCATGAGTTGGAAGCATTAAAGAACGGAGATTTAGCAAATATTAACTATGATTCGGTTAAGATGCTATGATAACAAACTCACTGTTACATCAAATCACTTATGGTAGAGAGGGGAAGAACTGGGGTTATTCCATGGGACTTCCTAAGCTTGAAGAGATTATAGATGGGGTTACTCAATCTACTTATACCCTGATTTTCAGTCCAACTGGTACTGGTAAATCGAGTATTGCTTTGTATTCCTACATTTATAAACCTTTAATGGAGCATCTAGGTGATGACGATTTCAAAGTCACCTATTTCTCACTTGAGATGTCCGCAGAGATGCTATATGCAAAGCTTCTCAGTATGTATATATTTGAGAAGTACCATATTGAATTATCTACTAAAGAACTACTCTCTAGAAAGAAAAACTATACTCTTTCTGATGAAAACTATGAGATTGTTAAGCAGTGCTTACCTTGGCTTCATAGAGTTGAGGAAATAGTAACTGTCTATGATAAATCTCTAAGTGCTGAAGGTTTATATTCTATTCTAATGAAAGAGTTAGAGAAGAATGGAACCTTTACTGAAACGGAGGGAAGGAAAATCTATACTCCAAATAATGAGAACCTCATTCACCTAGTTGTTATTGACCACTTGTCTCTCGCAAGAAGAACTAATGGTCGAACTCTAAAAGAAGAGATGGATTTGATTTCGTCGTACTTAGTAACACTTAGAAATAGGTGTAAAATCAGCCCTCTAGTAATCATGCAGGCGAATAGAAATTCGACAGCAATGGATAGACGAAAAGAAGGCTTAAACAATCTAAGAATTGATGATACTAAGGATACTGGTGCTCCTGCTCAAGATAGCGAGATTATCATATCTATATTCAATCCGTTTAGAGAGAAGTTATCCTCTTACAGAGGATACGATATTAAGTCACTAGGCAGCAACTTTAGAGTTGTTACTGTACTTAAAAATCGTTATGGAGAAGCTGATGTGGAGGTTGGATGTGCATTCTACGGTAAAATTTCATATTTTGCTGAACTGCCAAAGCCTGACGAGATTTATGATTACGACAAGTATAATACTCCAGATTGGATATTAGACAAAGAAGATAATGTAAAGATAGAAGAAGATGAACCTGTAAACATTCCAAAATCTAAATTTACATTATAATGGCTGAACTTTTAGCAATCGTAGGAGAGAGCGGATCTGGCAAGACTACTTCAATTAGGAATCTTGATCCAGAGCACACCTTTATTATATCTACTACCGGTAAGCGTCCTGGAATTAAGGGAGCTAATAAGAAGTATCCTACCTTTAACGTATCTGATGGCAAGATGAGTGGCAATTTCTATGCTACTAGTAATGTTGATCAGATTGGTAAGATGCTCCAAATCATTGACAAGAAGATGCCTCATATTACAACTGTAGTTATTGACGATAAACGAACTTTTTCTAAAACACATTAAGTATTTTGAGAACTCACAAAATATTATTATATTTGTATCATAATAAGTAACTTAATTTATTTTGATATGAATAGAAAATACAATGATTCTCAAATTATTGAATTACATTCTACCGGTCTAACAGACCGAGAAATTGCTGAAATACTAGGTGTAACTCCTAATAATCTTGCTACTAAGCGAAGGAAATTAGGACTTACTCCAAATAAAGGTAAGAGAAATACTTATAAATTGACAAAAGAAGAGTTAGAAATTTTAGTAGGAACTATATTAGGAGATTCTACTATTAGATATGTGCATAATCAATGTAAATATCCAAATCTAACTTTTACACATGGACTTAATCAAGAAGAATACTTTAATTGGCTTGCTAATAAGCTATCAAATCTGAAATCTTCTACTGGAAAATATAATTCTAAGTATATTAGAACAAACGGAGAGATTGCTGAAAGGTTAGTATATACTGGAAGTAACATGGCTTGCCTAAAGGAACTTCGTGATGTTTTTTATACGGAAGAAGGAAAGAAAATTATTCCTATAGAATATATTAAAGATATCTTTTCAGAATTAAGTCTATACTGTTTATTTATGGATGATGGAAGCTACGATATTAGTAGTAATAGCTATATAATTAATACACAATGTTTTTCTAGAGAAAACCTTGAAAAATTTGCATACTTGTTATATAGTAAATTTGGGCTTGATTTTAACATTAAGTCTGATAACTGCCTGTATCTAAAGCACTCATCAAATGAGTTAATGTATAAAATACTTACTTCAGTAAACGAATGTAAATCAATGGACTACAAATGTGGTAGTCGTCGTAAAACTCCGTTAAACGGGGAAACTCCTGAAAAGGACAATCCCGTGCTAAACCCTCAGGAAACTGAGGAAAATGCCTATCGACTAGAGGTGATGCCAAACAAGTAATGTTGTGGCTATAAAATCCTCCACGAAAGCGGGGCACTACTCAAAGTAAGGTTCGAGAGAATATGAAATGAGCTAAAGAGATAGTCAGGACTATATAGTGATGTATAGAACTAGGAGATAAAGAGCTCTTAGGTTAACATATCGTATCAGTATGTAATGGGCTTCGAGGCAATGGACCGAGCTAAGGAGAAGAGCTATGATAAGTTTACTGATATGGCACAGCATGCTTATCAGGTACTTAAGACGGCTATGAACATGAGAGACGATCTCTATGTTGTAGTATCTACTCATAGTGAGAATACTGGTGACCGTATCAATCCTTACAATAAGATGAAGACTCTTGGTAAGATGTTGGATTCTGTAATTACTCTGGAAGGTCTATTCACCTATGTACTATTTACTACAATCCAGAGGGATGATGATAATAAGTCCTCTTACAAATTCATTACCAACTCGGATGGCACTTGTACCGCTAAGTCTCCTATGGGACTGTTTGATGATACTTATGTAGATAACGACCTTAACATGGTCATCAATCGCATTAAGGAATATAACGAGGAGGATTAATGGAACCCATTATAGAGGAATTTACCATCACACTTAAGTATCAAGTTAGTGTTGATACTGAAACAGGAGAGATGACTACTAAATGCACCTCTCGCAAGATAGATAAAAATATTGAGGTAGTTGATGCTAAACCAGCTAAACGTGCCTCAAAAGCCAAAAAGAACGAAAGTTCCGAACCTACTCTTACCCTAGAGGAAAATAAGTATTGCCTTAATCAAGCTGCTGTTAACCTTATGGAAATAGAACCAGATTGCAAGCTTGATATTAAGTATGAAAAGAGAGGTAAGGAAACAATTCCTGTTATTGGCACTGATGTAACTTTTGGCACTAAACAAGGCAATAAGCTCACTAAGAGCTTAACAGTTGCCTGCCGAGGTAGAAAATTTATATAAATTTCTCAATTTGGATATATTAAATTTTTATAGTATCTTTGCAAGTACTAAATACTAAAAGACACTATAAAATTTATGAAAAATAATATCGAATTTTTAAGTAAATGTTTGAAGGGCAAATTGCCATTCTTAAAGTTTTGTAAAAAGAATAATATCACAAAAGAAGAATTAATTTAGATACTTGTTGATAATGAATATTTTTATGCCCTAGAAAGTAATAAAAGATCTGGAATAATTAAAATGCACGATGCAGCAATAGAATTTATAAATATTGGTTGTGAAAATACAACATTTACTACTATTGCGAAAAAACATGGTTTAGAACATACTAGGTTTAGAAAATATTTAGAAAAATATTATCCTCAAGTTAAACTAAAAAAAGATTTCTATTTTGATGAATCTGTTTTTGATGTTATAGACACTGAAGAGAAAGCTTATTGGCTAGGTTTTATGTGTGCAGATGGCACAATTAGTTCTAGTCCTGAAAATCCAAAAGTTAAAACAGAATTTAAAATAGAATTATCTTTAGCTTCTAAAGATCTTTCTCATCTAGAAAAATTTGCATCATTTCTTAAATACAAAAAAGAAATTTATTGTGATGATAAACGGTGCAGAATATTTCTAAATTCTGAAAAAATGTGGAAATCCTTATATAAACACGGATGTATTCCTCAAAAGACTCTAAAATTACAATTTCCTGTATTAAATCAATCTTTAATAAAACACTTTATTAGAGGATATTTTGATGGAGATGGGACTTTAACTTGGAGTAATAAAGAGCATACTTATCCAGAAGTTGGAGTTATTAGCACAGAAAATTTTCTTTTAGAAATTTTAAAATTTCTTAAGTTAGAAGCAAGTATAAGAATTAATTCTAATGATTTTGGAAATAATATAACTAAAAAGTTTCAACTATATTCACATAAAGCTTTCGTTGCTTGTTACAAACTTTATGAAAATTCAAATATTTATTTATAGAGAAAATACAATATTTATAAAGAATACTGCCGTCTATATTGGGAACTTTATAGACAATTATAGACCGAAAACGGTGAACTCTGGGATGAGAATACCGTGCAAAGTTTGAATAATAAAAGATTCAAACCTGTGTAGAGCGTAGAGACTGAACCTATTAATATAGAATAAAATGTCTCCAAGAGCGGTCTACATCCCAACTGAAATAAGTGGATGAAAATGTACGCCGAACTTACATGAATAAGAAATGTAAGAAGTTAGGATAAAAAGCCTAACGATAACAAAATTGAGTAAGAATGAGGAGCTGTCCAAATATGGTACAGAATTTATTCTAGTTCCTCACGAAACAAAGGATGGTATTTTTGTTCTTCAGAACGAGGATGCCAAACTTGAAAGAGCGTTAGATGATACTTTAGAAAAGCCAGATGAACCGGAGGAAGAAATAGGTCTCCCGGATATAGATTTACAAGATTTGATAGACGATAAAGATGCGACAATCACTGAAGTTAATTCTTCAATGTTTCAACTTTAATACTTTCATTTCTAAATTTATATAACTATGGCATTTAATTTTGGATCACTTGCAACAACTCAGGCTACTTCTAACAACCAGCAGCGTCTTAAACCTTGGGGAATTTATCCTGTAACTTTCGCAGGAGCTCGTGTTGATCATGTTCAGGGTAAGAAAGACCCTGACGCAGTATATGACATTCTCAAGGTTCGCTTTGAGGGTGAGGAAGGCTACTATGAAGAGTCTATCTTCTTCCCCAAGCCCGAGGATGAAAAGCGTCCTGTATATAAGAACAAGGAAGGACACGATTACGAAGGAGCTTCTAGCTTCGAGCGTACTATGACCTTCATTGCTCAGGTAGCAAGCATCCTTAACCCTGATGGTTTCAAGAAGATGCAGGAGCAGAGTTCTAAGTTCCGTTCATTTGACGATGTGGCTAAAGCCTTCATTGCAGTAACTGACAAGGCTAAAGGTAAGGAAACTAGCCTTAAACTTGTTGGTAGAACCCAGCAGAATGGACAGGTTACACCTGCTCTTCCTAAGTTTGTTGCAGTTAACAAGAACGGTGAAGCATTCACCTGTGATAACTTCATTGGTGATAAACTGTTCTTCTCTGACTATGAAAACGCTCGCAGAACAGAATATTTAAACGCTAAACCTACCTCGGTAGGTAACGCAAACGTAGCTACTGACGAGGTTAATGACTTCGACTCTAGCGCAAAAGGATCTGAGGAGATAGACTTCAACTCCCTTCTCTAATATAGTCTGACAGAGTTATCTCATTAGGATGACTCTATTTTGGCTTATGCCAAAATTTTACTATATTTGTAAAAATTGTTATAAGTTATAGTATGAATTTTGAATTTAAGCCTAAAATCACAGAGGAACTTATATTTTCAAGATTCTCTGAAGAGACTATAATGGGATTCTATTTACATGTTCCTGTAAAAAAAGGATTGTTTCGTTCTCCTTTAAGAACTGATAAAAATCCTACTTGCTCTTTCTATCGAAATAAATCTGGACAACTCATATTCAAAGACTTTGCTACTAATCAGCATCTCACTTGTGTGAACGTGGTAATGACAATGTATAATTGTCGTTATCACGAAGCACTTAAGATAATTGCGAATGATATGGGCATAGTTAGGGATGATAATCTCGTCAAGAACAAGGGTAAAATTGATATGAATCCTGTTAAGATAGAAGATAAAGAGATGTCCAAGATTCAGATAGAGGTGCAGGATTTCACTGAAAATGAATTAAGATGGTGGGGTAAGTATGGTATTACTCTTGAAATCTTAAAAAAATTTGATGTATATTCCTGCAAACATGTCTTTCTAAACGATCAGCTATTTGCTAAATCACAAGAACATTGTCCAATATTTGGATACTATGGAAAGAAGTATCAAGGTTATGAACTATGGAGATGCTATTTCCCCAAGCGGAAAACATTCCGATTTATAACCAACTGGATGTCCAAGAAAATCCAAGGATATGACCAACTTCCAAAGAATGGAAAACTTCTTGTGATTACTAAGTCTATGAAAGACGTGATGTGCCTATACTCTATGGGAATAACAGCCATTGCTCCGAACTCTGAAACACAGTTTGTTTCCGATACTGTACTCGAAGATCTTAAAAAGAGATTTAAGAATATAGTAGTGTTCTTCGATAATGATGAAACTGGAATATCTTTTATGAATAAAATCAAAAAGAAACATCCAGAACTAGTCTATACATGGCTTCCAAGACGTTTAGGTGCAAAAGATATAAGTGATTTTTATAAGGAAAATGGAAGGAAAGCAACGTTAAATCTAATTAAAGACTTTGTGTTATGGCTAAAAAGTAGGTAGAAGGTATAATATACTGTTATACCAACAAAATAAACAATAAGAAGTATATAGGGCAAACAACTGATGAAAACTCTAGAAAAATAAAATTTCGCACTTAGGATGAGTATTGTACTTCACATAAGAATGGAGGAAGACTTTCTCACTTTGATAATGCTAGGAAAAAATACGGCATTGATTCCTTTGTTTATGAAGTATTGGAACGAATTATATCCGAAGATTTTGAATCTCTTCATCTAAGACTGGACGAATTAGAACGTTTTTATATTAGTAAATATGATTCGTATAATAACGGATATAATAGCACTACTGGAGGAAGTAGTGGATGGATTGCTTCAGAAGAAACTAGACATTTGATGAGCAATATTGCTAAGGAGAGATTTCAGGATCCTAGCCATCATCCTATGTATGGCAAACACCATTCTGAGAAAACCAAAAAGAAAATTTCGACTTCTAAGAAGGGAACCAAGACTGGAGGCAGCAATCCTTTCAGTAAAGCAGTCCTCTGTTATACTAAGTAGGGAGAATTTGTAAGAGAATTTTCTAGTATTGCTGAAGCTAACATTTTCGTTGGAAAGCCAGCGAATATGACTGGCATTAACAAGTGTTGCGCTGGCACAACTTTGTCAGCATATGGATATGTGTGGAAATATAAAACTAATTAATTATGGGTAAAAAAGTTGTTGATTTAAATACTTCTTGTAAATGTACGTTCAAGGACGGACGCACTAGAGAGTTCTCCTCTATTGAGGAAGCAAGTGCGGAAACCGGACTAAGTATAGCATCTATTAAAATAAGGTGCAACAAACCAGGAACCGGCGGTAAGGACAAAACACTTTTTAGATGGCTAGACGAACATACAGCTAGACATTATAGAGCCAAGAAATCTAAGAATAAGGGTAAAGATTTGGAGTATGAAATAGTGGAGAAACTGAAAGGCATTGGCTATGCTAATGTGTGTAGGTCTGCTGGAGAATCCAAGAAATTGGACAATATGAAAGTAGACATTGCCGACCCTAGTGGAGAACTTGAAGTAGCAATTCAAGCTAAGCACTATGCGAATTTCCCTAACTATTTTAATATTAAATCTGAATGTCCTGACCCAAGAGACTTTGTGTTAATCTGGAAGAAATCTGCAGAAGGCGGTAGTATCAGTAAAGGTACAGTTGCAGTCATGGATGTAGATTTCTTTTACAAATTATTAGAAATTTATCATAGACAATCCAAGTAATTGGGTTGTCTTTTTATTTATAGATATGAGAAAACTTCTAGCTATTAAGGTTCAGTCCATAACTGACCTTATTACTAACTCTAGCTCTGAACTATTCCAACTCAGAACTGATCAGACTGTTGAGCAAGTAAGTGAAGCTCTAAAAACAATGACTTCCGGTTATCGTCAACCAGTTCTCTTCGATTTGAAAGAGTACAGGAAGAATAGAAACATGCTGCAGGAGATGCTCAATGCTATTCGTCCAGACAGCAATGCTTCAGATGAGGAGTGGCACGAATACTGGATGAAATCCGATCAAATTGAGAGAGACAATCCTGATTACTTTGTAATGGATATTCTTAATGGGTGGTTCTTCGATCCTGAGAATCCTGAAAGTGCCCTTGAAGTATACAAAGATTATCTCTGTTGTGGGAATGATTGGGACAAAGAGGATCTTGATCCCCTGCAAGAAGAATTTAGGCAATTTGTTACTGATAATGATTACCTTGAAAACAAGGATCATTGGAATCCATTCTGTGAATGGAATATAAAGGAAGAGGCTTTTGAGAAGTTTATTGCTTCACATGAAATACCTAACCCTTGTGACTGTGCAAAGTATTCAGATTATTATGGATCCGTAGAACAGCTTGACGGTTGTATCCTAGTTCTCAGTGAAGGTGATAACAGTATTCCTTATGATACTTGGGATGCCATCAATGATACATTTAATGGAACTAATTATCATTTAGGATGAAATATTATCTTAATATACAATCTGTTAGTGATATAATTACTAACAGTAGTTCTGAGGTTTTCTGTCGAATAGAAAGTGAAAATTCTCTTGAACTAATCAAAGAGATTCTTGAGCCTCTATTTCCATACAGTCGTTATAACGAGGATGGCCCGTCTCTCTACGAGAGAATATTGTCTGAAGAGAAATCTGACTATGACGACGGTTATTTAGATGGCTTCCCAGAGAAATGGTTGGAGATTACATTGCCTTATAGTATGTGTGATTCTGAGGCTTTCTATGAGGCAGGACTAGAAGCAATTCTGTCTGGCAAAGTTCCAGGTGATTATACAATTATCTATGGAGAGTATTAATATTCAATCTATCTCTGATCTTATAACTAACAGCTCTTCCGAATCATTTGTAATCTATACCAAGGAAGGAATAGAAATTCTTAAATCAATTGTTTCTGAACTTCTTGGAAAAGATTTTGATGATTACTTTATGATTCATGTGAACGTTAATGAAGATTGCATTGACGACTACGATGCTCGTGATGAGGATGAAGCTAATTTAAGTTTAGAAGATTGGTGTTTTAAGCATTGTGAGGACTGGAATAATTATGAAGGCTGTCCAGCTATTGAAAGTATAGCTATACTTGCTAAAGACCCAAGAAACGCAAGGACAGCGGAACTTTTGAACCGGCTTCCTTATATCTTCGAATCTGAAACTAGATATTGTTAATATAAAATAAATGAAAGATTTTAAGCATTTTGGGGTAAAGAAGCGCGTATTCCCCGAACACAACTATAACGCACTCTGGTCTAACCTTAAAACTATCCGACTTGGAGAAGGAGTAGCAAAGGAACTTCCTCCTGAGTTCTCAGAGTTCTATGATGTCTCGCTTGGCAACAAGTGTATGACTGGTAAGTGTCCCTTCTGTTATGTATCATCTGATCCTAATGGACGATACTATGAGAATATCTGTGACACTTGGAAGAAATGGATGTTACTCTACCCTGAGGAAGTTAGGAATGGCATTACATATACTACCAAACCTTTCCAGATTGCTATTGGTTCTGAAGGAGAGCCTACGGAACATCCACAGTTCTGTGAATTCATAGAAACCGTTTATAACACTAATGTAGTTCCCAACTTCACCACAAATGGAGTAATTTTAGCTAGTTGGGATAATCCTGGCTCTTCTTACTATGAGAAAGCCAATAGGATTCTTGATTACACTCAAAAATATGTTGGTAGAATCTCTGCCTGTTAAACCTTTTCGATTTATCAATCGGGTATAGTAAATAAGCTATGCTAACGGTGAAACCTAAGTAAAAATAATATTTTTATATGGTAATACCGTGGGAAAATAATTCTTAATATTTTTATACCTCCTTTATTTGTGTAGTTGTAATATAATTATTATATTTGTATATATAACTTAAAAAATATATAATATGATAGTTTATAAAATTACGAACACACAAAATTCTAAAATTTACATTGGAGTTACAAGAAAAACTCTCCAACAAAGATGGAATAAACATTTACATGATTGTAACCATGGTTCTCAAAATCTATTATACAGAGCAATGAGAAAATACGGTACAATTAATTTTATTCCGGAAGTTATAGATGACTCTGCGTCTTCTTTAGAAGAACTAGCAGAACTAGAGAAAGAATATATTGAAAAATATAATACTCTAGATTCTGAATATGGTTATAATTCTATTGAGGGAAATTACCTTCAAGAATATACTAGCTCTGGCAAAACAGACATAACTGATGCTGATGTTATGTTTGTACGAACTAAATACAAAGAAGGAATTTTAAGATGTAGAGATTGTTATAATGAATATTTCAAAAATAGAATGTCTTTTTCTGGATTTCAGAAAATATGGGAAGGTACTACTTGGCAACATATTATGCCGGAAGTTTATACTCCCGAAGCAATTGAATATCATAAAAGACAACTTGGGCATAAGGGAGATAAAAATCCTAATGCTAAATTGAAAGATTCAGAAATTTTAGAAATACGGAGATATTATGTGAATCATACTAGAGAGGAATGTTATAATAAATACGGCAAAGGGATTTACAAAAATTTTAATTCTTTTTGCCGAATACTTTCTAAAGATACACATAAACATTTACCATGTTATTTAAAATATCAAAAAAAGTGGATATTAAATAATATAGAAATAGATATTAATAATTATAATCCTGTATCGACTATCTCCGGATCGGGAGAGTAAGACTACTATTGATACGTAGTTTGAAATGGGTTTTGCGAGAATACCTCGTTAAGATATAGTCAATACCTATAGAAATATAGGATAAATATGGGAGTAGCTGTATCCTTTGGTAATAAGGCTCTTCGTCAGTATGCTGAGAAGGCTATTGTAGGTCTTATTGCAAAGGGGAACTGCCATATCAATATCCATCATATTATTTATGATAAAAATTCTGTGGATGCCTTTGTAAAAGCTTGGGAGGTATATGGTGATGCCATCAAGTATCATGTTCTATTACCCTTAATGCCCTCTGGACGAAGTAAGGAAGGAATTCAGGAAGGAGTATTTGAGTATCTTGAACAAAAGATTCAGGAACTCAATATCCAGAATGTGGCTTTCGGAGCGCATTTCGTGAAATTCCTCAGAAATTCCTCTATAAAGACTTGGCTCTATGAGCCGGAATCATTCTCTAAGAACGTCATTCTTATGAAGGATGAGGTTAGAATTACTCCGTCCTCTTTCAATCTGAACCCTATAAGAATTATAAACTTTGAAAGTAATAGTTCCAACTAATACGGTTTCAAATAGTATACTTATTCAGGATATTATTCCAAGTAAGGGAATAATTATTGTATACAAAGATCAGATGCCTTATGGTTTTGTAATCTATAGTGAAGAGGAGCAACTCTTCTTTTTACAGACTGATACCATGAGTTCTACTGGTATCTGTGGATACACTATATCAGATCTTCTTGATGACATTAAGGATAATGTCTCTGGCGATATATCATTAGAATATTTCGTGACTGCTGATGAATAAGTATATTATCCCAGTGTGTGATCTTGTCAATGCTGATATTTGGATTGACAAGTACTCCGCTAGGTCTATATCCGATTGTCAAGATAAAATCATGAGAGAATTCTCAGAAGCTTACGATGAGGACTTCACTGATTATCGAGAATTTCTTGACGTTATGGATAAAAAATATAACTACTCAATAGGAGAGATAATAGATATAGAAACATTATGAATCTAAAAGTTTCAATGGACTTGGATGGTTGTTTATGCGACTTCTATAGTCCATATTTTGCTAGATTTGGCAAACCCAGGAAGGATTCCGAGATAACTAGAAATGTGGAAACTGTCTTAATAAGGGACAAGGAATTCTGGTTGAATCTTCCTGTGTTAAATCAACTAAACTTTCAACCCAGACAGTATACAACTGCTAGAGTTATTCCTAAACAATGGATCAAGGAGTATTTAGAGAAAGAACTCTTCCCTAAAGCTCCTATCTATCAAATACATGGATACGGTCTTAGTAAATATTCTAAGGTTAAAATGGGAGGATGCCATGTTCATGTGGATGATAGTCTGTCTGTGTTTATGGATCTCAATTTAAAAGGTATCCCGTGTTTACTTCTAGACTCTCCTGGAAATCAACATTGGGACGAACCTGTAGGACGTATCTTCTCTCTTGATAAAGACGAAATAGAAGATGCATATCACCTGTTTAAGGCAACTATATTTCCTCATTTTAAAGAATTTATAGCATGAATGGATTGCATGTATTACAAGATTATAAGGTAAAGGTAGTTAACGATATATTTCCTCCAGATAATATCAGCGTTGCTTTGTCAGAAATGAAAGTGGAATACACGCAGTCGTTAGACTGTTGTCAATCTGAAAAGGATCATCTTGATTGCTGTCAAATTCTTACCATAACCACTGATGATGGTGGGGGAGGAAAATTCATACGCATGAAGACAGGTGAAGCAGGCTGGTCTATTAGCAATGTTGAGGAACTAGTAGGTATACTGAATGACTTCATTAAACGATTGCAGTGTGAATCTTAATGATATAAAGATTACTCCTCTGATGGATACGCTGTATCTCGAAAAAATTTCAGATGCAGAGTATTTCTCAGAGAAGTTTTCCAACTATATAAGTAATTCAAGGTTAGGATTAATAAATCCTGAACAAGATAACGATCCAAAAGCGTTCTTTGAAGGACTAAGTAAACATTCCAAGTATAGTGATGCGCTGATTTTTGGTAATTAAAATAATTTTTGGTATATAAAATATTTTTATTATTATTGCATAATTGATAATTTAAATTATGCACATATGAAATCTACAGAATAGGTAAACAATGAAACCTATTAGAAATTAGGTTTGATAATAAAGATATACCTAATACCTTATTGAATTATATACAACATTGCCGTGTAAGTAAGTAATTACTTATATTATAACACCTGAATATCCTCGGAGGCTAAGTCTGGAAACAGATATGCTAACTTGAGGAGGCATAGGCTATACCTAGAGTATAGATTCAGCCCCAGAGACTAGATGCAGGTGCATCCTATTTCTAAGGATGAAGACATAGTCCAGACCACAAACAAAGATGTTGCATGATGAGACCAAGTGCAACTTAAGACCGTGAAAGAATATCGGGTTGATGCACCGAGGGTCTTTGGTAGTGAAAACTGTAGTGGTACGAGTGCTGTTCACGAACTTGTCTTACAGCCTGAACTATTCTATCTTTGCTTTGATGTGGATAGACCTACATCTAAAGCAGGATTTATGGCTGATGAACTTTATAATCAATTTAAGGGAGAAGATCCCACTGACGAAGCTATTATAGCAGCATCAGACAAGATTGATTATTATAAAGGTAAGATGAATGAAAAGCGTATTTCAGAGCTTGTGGACAAGTGTAGAGGTTACTGGAGGGCTCGTGCTAAGTATGAAAAGAATCTCAATGATTCAAGAACTCCAATTTATCTTGATCCTAAAAGCAGAGAAAGGGTACAGCAATGTGTTCATGCTCTTGGCAGAAACAAGAGAATACAGGAGCTCTTAAAGCCAAAAGGAATTATTGAAGATCCTATATCTGAAAACGAGCTAGCCATCCTCTTAGATGTGAAAGTGGAAATTCCAGAAGTTGATCCATTCATTCTAAAGCTAAAAGCTAAGTTGGATAATCTCACAGTAGACAAAGAGTCCAATATTATACATGTCAATGACGTTAAAACTATTGGTAAAATCCTTAGCTACTTTGAAGACAACTTTGAGAAATTTCACTATCACAGAGAGCTAGCTATTTATACATGGCTTCTAAGTTTATGTGCTAAGAAGTTCTATGGAATGGAAGAGTGTACTGTTAAGAGTAACTGCTTAGTAGTGTCTACTATTCCAGATTACTATACTAAGGTTTACGAAGTAACCAAAAAGGATCTTGCAAAAGGATGGAATGAGTTTAGAAAACTTCTAGTGCTCGTATCCAAATATGTTGCTACCGAATATAAGGACTTTGGGGTATGGATATAATAACAACTCCACCGTATGAGGAAATGCAGCGTATCTACAATTCTTACTTCTCTCTAAAGTTTTTAGGTGAGGATATTAGCAATAAGTTTGCTCTCATAAGCCTCACTTGTTACATTACTGAGAAGTTAAAGGAGAAGAAACCTGATATTACTCATTGGTCAGTTCTGTATAAGATTAACAAGACCGGAGGAAATCCAGTTCCAGAGGATTTATTAAAGGGACTAGCTGTATTATGTTCCGACTTTGGATATGGATGTTCTAAATTCCCAACTTTTGAACTTAAAGACAAGGAAATTCCTTCAAAAATCAAAGAGCTTTTGAATAGTTGGGTTCCGTTCTAAAATATTATAAATACACATTCAGATCATTGTTAAGACAAGATTAACACTTTTTAACAGTCTGTGATTTGGGTAGTTCAAAAAATTGCCTATTTTTGTATCACTAAGCTGGGAAAGTTAATCTGTTCCGAGATTAGTTCAATAGAAATTAAGATGTATTAACAAATTATTACTTTGATAATTCAATAAATAGTAATATATTTGTACATAGTTAATGCAGATGATAATACGAATTAATGTTTTATTTGACTTATTAAAATTTTATTGAATTATGGAAAAAATGATCTCATTCAAAAGACTGGAAGTAACTGGCGTAACAAAAGAAGAAGCACTCGCAAACGCACCCTTTGGTATTCAGGGAGACGCAACTCAGGCATATCGTAATGCTCGTAAGGCACACACCGGTGCATGGACTGACGCTGACATGAAGAAATTCATGCTCGACTATCTTGCTAAGAAATCTAAGAATCTTCCCGGTGTAGGTTTCTCTATCACCATTGAATCAGCCGTAGCTGATACACGTGAACGTCCTTACGCTATTGAGGACATCAAGAACGAGCAGGGTTCTCGTAAGTATAAGACCGTATATCGTTGGATGGACGATGCAACCGGTAAGCTCGTCGTTGAGGTTGATACCACAAAGGCTGATGCAAAGAACGCTATTAAGCGTGAGTACACCGAGAACGATTATAAGGGTAATGCTACTCTTGTAATGGATAAGAAATGTGTTGAGGGACAGGCTGTTGTAGCTAAAGTTCGTTACACTCCTTCTAAGAGTTCACGCGTAGGTACATACCTAGTATTCGGAATTGAGAGTTGCTAATAACTGCTTCCAACTCTGATTTATAATATTTGAGAGGCGATTATCTAGAAATAGGTAATCGCCTTTATTTTTTACAGGTGTAACAACTTAATCTAACATTGAATAAATCAATTAAAAATAAATGAAACAATCCACCTTAAAGAAATACATTGGTATTTTATCGGACATTAAAGCTAGCGGACTAAGTATTAAGGCATACTGTGATGGCAAAGGTATGTGTCCACAGAATATCTATAATACTGTAAGCAAGCTTAAACAGCAGAATGATGAGGAGTCTGAAATGGTTTCAGAACTCCTTTCTTTGTATAATGAGGTATCCGGACGTCGTTCCAAGACTGTAGCTCTCGACTTTGAAACGGAAGGACTTGATGCACTTCAAGACTATGCTAGAAATAGTGTAGAGTTTGAGGTCGAACTTAGAAAGAGTCTTCCAAGTACTCCTAAGACTGAGGACGAAGTTGAGACGGACGATGCTGCTGAAACTTCTTATGTAAGAGACGATGAAGGGAAGATTAAGTTCTACAAGTATCAAATCTTTAGAAGGAATAAAGCTCCTCTATGTGGTAAACTTACAAGAGAGGAGATGAATACCATTCATCGTCTATATTCTTACTATGGTGACTCTCTTACACAGAGGGTAATTTCCAGGCACTTTGTTGATCTATCTCTGATTGACTTTAAACGTATTCTTAGAGCTTTTAATATCACAAAGGCATCTGCTCCGTTTGCTCCTCATATGATTGAAGAGTGTACCGAGAATGAACTTCGTGATATTCAGCTTAGAGAGAAGGAGAATAGTTTCCTTCGTAAAGCTGAGGAAGATCAGATTAAGAACAACGAGAAACTTCTTAAGAAGTATGCTCAGGAGAACATTGAACTGAGAAATCAGCTTAAAGAGCTTTCTAACTTCCAGATAAATATTACAGAGCAGATCACTCCAGTAATTCTTCCAGAATATAGCCCCGTAGGACAAAGTATAAATTTATACCTCTCTGACCTTCATCTAGGGGCTGCGGTCACTACTGGTACTCTCTATCAGGAGAATGTAGAATATGGCTTTGACGAGGCTAAGAGACGTCTTACAAAGGTACTTGAAGCACTAAATGACTTTGACTGCTTTGACAATTTCAATCTAGTTTTACTCGGAGATAATATTGATTGTTGCGGATTTACTGGTAAAACAGCACGTCTTGATCATATTATGCCTGAGAATATGGATGCCAGAGAGCAGGGTAATAAGTTCATTGAGCTTATGATGTGGTTCATTGATACTTTAGCATCTGCTGATAGAGAACTCATTTCTAAACTTAGAATATTCTCTGTTCCTTGTGGCAATCATGGTGGAACTTTTGAATATATGTGCAATAAAGCACTACTTGCATATGTAAACGCTAAATATCCAAGTGTAGAAACCACACTCTGGGAAGAGTTCTACGGTAAATTTGAGCAGAATGGTCATGTCTTTATCTGTATGCACGGAAAAGACGATTTATACATGAAAAAAGGTCTTCCTTTAGAGCTTAACGATAAAACTAAGGTAATGCTCTATGAGTGGCTAAATGAGAATCGAATTTATGATAACAACGTTCACTTTATCAAGGGAGATTTACACTCCAACGCACTAAGTTCATGTAAACGTCTTGATTATCGTAATGTACTAAGTCTATTTGGTAGTTCAGACTACTCTAATTACAATTTCAGTAGAAATTCTTATGGGATTTCTTATGACTTATTTATAGGAGATCATTTAGTGCGGGGTACCTTTGAAAACATGTAGTTTTGAAAAATTGTCTTATTTTTACTAAGTTTGTAAATAAAATACAAACTAAATAAAATTTAAGGTTATGCCAAGAAAACTAACAACACAAGAATTTATTGAAAAAGCTTAGAGGATCCATAATAATAAATATGATTACTCTAAATGTAATTACACTGGAACCTATAGTAAAGTTATAATTGTTTGTCCAATACATGGAGAATTTGAACAAACTCCAGTATTACACTTATAGGGACAGGAATGCCCAAAATGTGCTCATAGAAGTTATAAACTAACGACTAAGGAATGGATTTAGAAAGCAATAGAAGTTCATGGAGACAAATATGATTATAGTTAGTCTAGTTATGTAGATTCAAAAACCAAGATTAAAATCATATGTCCTATTCATGGGGAATTTTGGCAGTTGCCTAACAATCATCTAAGAACCAATGGTTGCCCAAAATGTGGTAAATAGAGAGTTACATCTAATACAGTTGACTTCGTATAGAAAGCTATTGCAGTACATGGAAATAAATACTAGTATAACTCAGTTATATATAAGAATAATGCAACAAAAGTTAGTATAAATTGTCCTATACATGGCAACTTTCTCTAGACTCCAAACTGTCACTTGAGTGGGTGTGGATGTCCCAAATGTAACACTTCTAAGGGAGAGAAAATTATAAGTTCATTTCTTGAGGAGAATTCTATAGAATATGTAACTCAATATGAAATTGCTATTGATACTAATATTAATCCAAGTGGGATTGCAAAGATTGATTTTTTCTTACCCTAGCTTAATATTGCCATTGAATATAATAGGATATAGCATTATAAAAAGATTCCATATTTTGAACTTGGGAGAACGTTAGAAGTATAGCAAACTAGAGACAAATATATACGAAAATACTGCCTTGAAAAAGGTATAAAATTAATCGAAATTCCTTATCATAAGGATGTTAATAAATATTTAAATTTTCTTAAAAATGAGAACTAAATCTACAAAAGGAGCTAAAACATCAAGGGACTCAAAAGAATTCTACAGTTTCAAAAATTATGTTCCTAACAAGAATGCAAAACCTGTAGTATATAACGGTACTACTTATCTCTCAAAAGCTCAGTGTATGGCTCTCGAAGGCATCACTCGTAAAGAACTTGACGCCTACCTCAACGGTCAAGAGGAAACTGTAGTTGAATCGGAAGCAGAAACTCCTGAACAGGTAGCTATTGAGGAGAATCTCGATGAGCAGACAGAGGAATTAGTTCAGGATATTCTTGCAGAACAGAACGAAACTAGCCTCGACGCTCTTCTGAATGACTAAAGCATATCTTGTAAAAGAAATTCACGACTATGAGAAATTCTTTATAATAGGAGTTTGTCATAGTCGTGAACTTGCTGAAATACTCCGTCAGAAGAATGAAGCCTTCTGGGATCTAGAGGATTGTGAGATTACATCTGAGAGATGGGACGAGATGCTTATGTATATATATAGTCAAGGAATACCAAATGGTAAATCCTTAGAAGAGGCTATGATAGAAGCATATCCAGAATACCCTGTCTCTGACATCACAAGGGCATGTGGAGAGTATATGAATCGTTCCTATGTGAGTACAGTAATTGAGGAGATCAATCTATACGAATCTGATTCTGATATAGCATCATATGGACTTGACTGTCGATGAACTATTAAAGGGTAAGGCAACCCTTATCAAAAACAAAGAGTACCTTAGTACTGAAGCATATGTAACTCCATTCTTAGAAAGAATGTCCAAGTTTACAAGTGACTTCCGTATTCAGGCTAAACTTCCTAGCCAAATTAGTATTACTAAGAAAGAAGACCTCAACTTAGAAGATACTGTATTCAATAGAGTATGGATACAAGCAGTCCTACCTGAGGAATATTCTTTTGATAATCATCAGGAGGTAATTGGCTTCGTGTATGGTCTAGATGTGCGTAAACCAGTTGCTAAGATTTATAGAGGAGCTCTTAATATGGCTTGCCTAAATCTGTGTGTTTTCAATCCTTCTTTCTTAAATGTTCAGAAGATTGAACCAGAGAAGGGGCTTAACTTTAAGGGTCTTCAGAATCTGATGGAACAGACTAGTGACATTAAGATGTGGCTAGACCAGCTTACCAATACTGAAATTCCTTATAATGAAGAACTTATTAATGAAAGTCTTGGACTTTGGATAAGGAATTCTCTTAACAATTCCTATAGCACTGATTATGGTGATGTTAAGCTGGCAACTAGTACTGCTATTGATGCTTATAAACTCCTATATGAGGACAAAATGTCTCCTTATTATGTAAAGCAGGGTGAGACTACTAATATGTTCAATGTATATAATGCATTTACTGAACTTATTAGTAACGACAAGAACAGGGAAGGAGAATATAAAGATATTGTAAATAAATGTGAGAAGACCTTACTATTGAAAAACATCTTAGCTCTTTAATGACAATGACTGAACAAGAATGGCTTGGCAATAATCAACTCTCTTTAGATATTTGGCACAACAAATATCAATATGGAGATGAATCTTTTGAAGAATGGTTAGATCGAGTAAGTAGTCATAATTCTGAGATTAAAAGATTAATTAGAGAAAAGAAATTTCTATTTGGAGGTCGTACTCTAGCAAATAGAGGAGTTCCTAATTCTGGCTCATTTAGTAATTGTTATAGTATCGGCTATGTCCCAGATTCCTTAGATGGAATTATGGATGTTGCTCATAAGATAGCAATGACCTTTAAAGCACAGGGAGGTCAAGGTTTATCTCTTTCTAAAATTCGACCTAAAGGATCTCTTATAAATGGGCAGTATCCATCTGATGGTATTGTTCCGTTTATGAACATCTTTAATACTGTTACTGAGTCTGTAAGCCAAGGAGGTTCAAGAAAGGGTGCTCTTATGATGTCTATTGATGCTTGGCATCCTGAAGCCGAAACATTTATTAAGATTAAAGAAGATCTTAATAAAATTAATAAGGCTAATCTGTCTGTAGAAGTTGATGATCACTTTATGCGCTACATTAATGATGAAGAAGCTGTATCATCTAGGTTAACTGATGCAGATGATGAACGTATTATTAAAGTTAATCCAAAACATATCTTTGATACTATCTGTAAGTCAGCTTGGAAAAGTGCAGAACCAGGCATTCTTTTTACAGATAGATTGAGGAATTATAACTTAATGGAATTTGTAGATGACTATCAGATAGAGACTACAAATCCCTGCGGTGAACAGCCATTACCAAAGCACGGAGCTTGTAACTTATGTTCTATTAATGTTTCTGAGTATGTACTTGATCCCTGGACTGATAATGCGCGAATAGACTATCTTTCCTTAAAAAATGATCTTGAAGTAATTGTTTCAGAAATGGATAAAGTACTTGAAGAGAATGCTAATAGACATGCTTTACCAGAACAAAAAGAAATGTCTCTTAAATATCGAAATATTGGCATTGGAATTATGGGTTTAGCTGATCTCTTTGTAAAGATGGGTATTAGATATGGTGATTCCAATAGTATAGGAGTTGCTAATTTTTTAATGAAATTCATTTTTAGAGAATCTGTAATTATAAGTGCTGCAAACGGACGTGTTTATGGTAGTTTTCCTGGATACGATCCCAAAATATGGAATTCTGCTATTATAAAGAATACTTTTACTAAAGAAGAAGTTGAAGAACTTAGAAAGCAAAACACTCTTCGTAATTGCAGTCTTCTCTCTATTGCTCCTACTGGATCAATTGGTACTATGCTTAACATTTCTACTGGAGTAGAACCGTTCTTTGCACTTAGTTATACTAGGCGGACTGAGTCAATGTCTGGAGAAACTTATAAAGTTGAAATTAAGGCAGTAGAAGAATATAGAAAGGCTTGTCATAATAACGAAGATCTTCCTGAATTCTTTATTACATCTGCTGAAATTCCTTGGAAACAAAGAATTGATATTCAAGCAGCTTTACAAGAATTCTGTGATACTGCTATATCGTCTACTGTAAATTTATCCAGAGAAACTACTATCGAAGATGTAAAAGAACTTTACAAGTATGCTTGGAAGAAAGGTCTTAAGGGAGTGACTATATATCGTGAGGGAAGTCGAGATCCTATTCTTTCTATTGATAATAAGGAAAAAAAGAAAGAAGTTTCTGACGAAATGGTTTCTGAAACTCTTAGTTCAAATACAGAAAATGCTAAACTTCAATTAGAAGCAAATCATGAATTTCAACGTGGAGAAATTATTCCAACAAGTAATCATTGGTTAGGATTGAAACGTAAATTAATTACTGGTTGTGGTAGTTTACATGTAAACAGTTACTGGGATCCAGAAACTGGAGAATTACGTGAATGTTATCTTTCTAAAGGGAGTGCTGGTGGTTGTCAGAACTTTATGATCGGTCTATCACGTATGATTAGTCTTGCAGCACGAGGCGGAGTAGGTATCGAGGCGATCCTTGACCAATTAAAATCTTGTGGTACTTGTCCTTCATACGCAGTTAGACAGGCAACACAAAAAGATTGTTCTAAGGGTAGTTGTTGTCCAGTTGCAGTAGGTAATGCTCTTAAAGATATGTATAACGAAATACAGGAGATTATCTGTGAATGTAAGGAAGGAGCTCCTGTTGTTTCTAATATTGTCCTTGCTCCAACTGACAAACCCGCGCTTAGAAATACGGTGAAACCTATGCCCACTGTAAATAGTTCCTACTACACTACAGCTGAGTTTGTTCTAGAAGAATGTCCAAACTGTCATGAAAAAACTCTAATTCATACAGGAGGTTGTGTAAGTTGTTCGTCTTGTTCTTGGACTAAATGTAATTAATTATGGAAAAACCTATTGAAATTGTAAGGAATTATATTAAAGAAAAGGGATATTTTCCAGATTCTGAACTTTTTATTGTTTGGAGTTGCTATATTCTTGGAAATCGAAAATACCTTATTGGAATGTCAAAAGGAAATTATTACTTTGAAATAACTTATAATACTTTCAAAGATGAATGGTATCTTGATGTATATTTTAAAAAGGATAATGTTTTAATTAGATAATGTATATATTAGCATTGATTCTGTTAGTAATTAGTTTATTTAAACTACTATGTTTAGGAACAGCAACTGGAGAAGAATTAAAATCATATTTTACAAATACAAAATTTTCTCTAATTAAAGTACTTCTATTAGCTATTTTAGCTGATGGTTTAATTGGAATATTTTGTAGTTTATATATACTAATATGGTGACAGATGTTTATCTTGTCTATAACGACGATATGCAAATCCAACAGATTGGAGGTACCTATACATTAAAGGTATCTCCTTTCTTTCATTTTATAGATGACCGTACCTTAGAAGGTAGAAAAGAGTCATTCAAACTTAAAGGTTCTTGGGGAGCAAGACTTACTCCATTTGCCCTATGCACTGAAGGGGAGAAAGCTGTAAAAGCCTTCTATTCTGAAACTGGAGAAGATGTTATTAAATCACTAATTGACTACCTCAATGAGTAAAATATATATTGTTAAATCCTCTGAAGGAGAGTATGAGGACTATCATGTTTGGAATGAAAAAGCCTTTCTTAAGAGGGAAGATGCTGAAGCCTACGCTAAAGAATTAGATAATGCGCATAATAAGCGACCTCATTTCATAACTGATGAGTTTATCTGTCTTCTTAGAGAATGTGAAAGTCAGCTTCCAGATTGGGAAGATTTCCCTGAAAAGGTAACTGATGAATATGGGGATGCTTGGTTCAAATGGCAGGAGGAGCAAGAAAGGAAACAAAATGAACTCCTTTTTGATCTTATGTACAAGCGAGGTCAGTTTATGACCCAGGCAATGTATGACCAGTATAATGAATGGGAAGATAATTCCTACACACGCTGGTATCCAAGTGAAATTGAAGAATTAGAATTGGTATGAATTTTATATTACTTGAATAGCGTATAATTAATACTAATCATATTTCTTTTATAGAAAAAGATAAAATATGGTTTGATGATAATTCCTATATATCTATAAATAAAGATGAATATCTTAGACTTAAAAATATATTAGTATGCGTATCCTCGTATTAGGTGATTTACATTGTAGAATTATCTGGAAAGATATAATTAAAAAAGAAGGTATAAATAATCTTGATAAAATAATTTTTCTTGGTGATTATACTTGTCCTAAAGAAGTGAAGTTTAATGATCCTACCGATGCTTGTGGATTTTTTTATGATATTCTTGATTTTAAAGATCAAAATCCTAATAAAGTAGTACTCCTTAGAGGAAATCACGATCTTGCAAGCTGTGGTTATTATTGGGCACGCTGTTGGCCTCAAGATCATGGTAAAGTTCAAGAATACTGGCAAACTAATGATGTAAAAAATTGGTTTCTAAAAAATACTCAATGGGTATATCTTATTCCTAACACTAATATAGTTTGCTCGCATGCCGGAATTTCAGAAAAGTTTTTTGAAAATGTTAAAAAATATTGGATTCTTAATATAGATCAATCTTTAATTCCAGGAATTGTAGATATTAATAAAATAGAACCTTGTGAATTATTTGCCTTTACTCCTTGTAAACTATCTGATTATTCTGGAGAATCAGCTACACAGTCTTGTACTTGGATAAGACCTTATACTTTACTTCAATATGGAATTAAAGGTATAACTCAAGTAGTAGGACACACCCCTATTGAACATATTTGTAATCTTAAGGATGAAATTCTTAAAGATAGAGAAAAATATGGTTTTGAAAAAGGCGAAGAAATAGTTAATAATTATTGTGATGTATGGTGTTGTGATAATTTAGCTAATGGTGAATATTTAATTATAGAAGATGGAAAATTTAAACCTTGTAGACTATGATTTATGGAATATTATCTTCAGATCCAGAATGGGGTGAAGAATGTATAACAGATTTATCTAATTCTTTAGGAGAAATATTATATAAAATTACTAATTTTGGATATTATATAAAAGGTAAGAAGTTTATTAAAGATTTTACTATTGTTAAATCTAATAAATATAGTTCTTATAAAGAAGTTAAATCTGACACTCATACTTATTATCCAGAAATTGAACCGTTTCTTTGGAATATTAATGGTTGGAAGAAAGTAGATAAATATAAAATTAAACAACTTTGTAATAAATTAGGCTATAAATATGGAAATGATTAATGTTATTAATAATTCTAACAATCCTCTTCCTAAATATGAATCAGAAGGTGCTGCTGGACTTGATCTTCGTGCATCGTTTAAGTATATAACTCCTGAAACTCCTCTTAAAGTATGGGGAGATTGTGAAATTATATTTGCAAATGAAAATCGCAAAGCACTTCTTCGGATTGAACCTGGTAGTAGAGCATTAATTCCTACTGACTTATTTATATCTATTCCTAAAGGTCATTTTGCTGCTATTTATCCTAGAAGTGGACTTAGTATTAAGAATGGACTAACGTTAAGTAATGCTGTTGGAGTAATAGATGAGGATTATAGAGGAAATATTGGTATTCCTGTTATAAATAATGGTCTAGAAACCATTTGGATTGAAGATGGTGAAAGAATAGCACAACTTATTCTTCAACCCTATGTTAAAGTAAAATGGAATCAAGTAAAAAATCTTGATGAAACTAAGCGTGGAGATGGAGGATTTAATTCTACTGGTTCTAAGTAAGTATGAAGACATATAATATTATATATACTATTGATAATATTGAATGCCAAATAGATATTAATGCTAATAGTAAAGAATCAGCATTAGAAGTAGTTAAAGACATAATACTTAGTACTTCTAAAATTACATTTATATCATAACTTTTATTATATTTCATAAAAATAGAACAAGAGAAATATACTCTAATAGATACGATGAAAATGACGAACAAGAACGTGATGCAGCATGGGATGATGTTTATGCAACCTTTCCAGATGCTGAATATATAGAATCTTTTTAACAACACAGCTATGACTAAACAAGCACAAAACTCACTTAACCTTTACAGAGGACAGAATCCCGCAACTATTAAACAGGCTCTTCGTATACAGAGGAGTAGCGTAGTTGAGGAACTTAAAGAGCATTTTAATGCTAAAGATATTGATGAACTCGCAGTAAAACTTTCAATTGGTTAAAACTATGATGAGAGAAAATCAAGGAAACATTCTTCGTGTAATCCATGAGACTGGTTGTGATCTTAAAATTGCTAAGGAAGCTTTAGCAAATTGTAACAGTTGGCCTGATACCTACAAATATGCCAGAGAAAGAATGTAAACCAATAACTGAGGAGTTTATTGAACGATTCCTCATGGAAGCTCAGAGCCATTCTGGGCTTCCTGCAATTAATGATGTTAGTTTATACTATGTTTCAGCATTATCTGCAATGTTAGTTCCAGATGATTTGCTTGATCGTGTAATGGCTGAATTCATTAATACTTATATGAAAGTTACTCACGAACTCTATATGAGAAATAAAACTTGGAAGAGCTATGATTGGTAAATATGACTTTGTAAATCTAATAACTGAGCATAGAGAGCAGGAAGAAAGAGTGGACGACCTTTGTAAAGTATTTTCAGAATGCTTTGGAGAACCCATCCTAGACTGGGGATTCAGAATGTTTGATAAGCTACTTGAAGCTTATTTTGATGAACAAGGTGTTGATTGGATTCAATATTACTTGTATGAAAACCCAGAAAAATGTTATTATCAAGACGAACAAAGGATTCCTTTGGAAACTCTGGATGATTTGTGGAATTTGGTTAAAGACTATAGAAAATGATTATATATGCTGTTGAAGTAAGAGGAGATGTAACATCCTATGAATGGTCTATTGTTACTATCTGGAAGAGTGAATCTGATGCTCTAGACGAAATGACAAAGTATAAAACGAATTGTAGTAACAATAAAGTTGATTTAGAGTATCGTATTAAAGAATTAGATACAGATAATAAATGTATTTATAACTATCAATAGGAATGATAAAATATCTTCTTAGAAAAAGCTAGAAATTGTAATTTATATAAAAAATATTGCAAAGAACATGGAATATCTATTAACTAAGGACACTAAAGGTAAATTTAGATATGTTATTTTAGATAGTTTTTGGGACGAAGATAAATCTTGTTATATAGTATCTAGAATAACCGCTCAGTATAAGGGGAAAGAAACACAACAACCTTATATAGAAATATATAAAGGGAAAGCAAAAAGAACTGTTACAGAACAGAAAAATCTAGAATATCAAAGTTGTAAAAAGAAGTTCCTAGATAAAGGATATAAAGAAGTTGAAAAACATCCCAATGATTACACTGAAACAGAGCTCAATGAGCTTTATGGTTCTGTAACCACTAATCAGTACGGCATTATTAAACCTATGCTAGCTAAGCAAGCTGACAAGGTTACCAACAAGAAAATCTATGATAAAGAGTGGATTGCTTCTCGTAAGATAGATGGCACTAGATGTCTAATGTATTACAATCCAGAGGATGATACTATCCATTCTGCATCTAGAGGCGGTGAACACTATGATGCCGCTACTTCCCATTTAAGGGAAGATCCAGTGTTAAGGGAAATCTTCCATAATATGCCTCACCTAATCCTTGATGGAGAGCTTTACAAGCATGGTAAATCTCTTCAACAGATTAGTGGAGCAGCTCGTATGGAAAAGAACGCCTATGACTGCGATTGGCTTGAATACTATGTGTATGATTGCATAGACCTAGAGAAGCTTGATATAGTTGCTAAAGACCGTATTAACCTTCTTAAATCTATCCAAGATTCCTATGGATTCGGATTTGATCCAGATCGTGAATGGAAAGAAGGGGAACTCCAAATTCAATTTGTTCCACAGGTTCCTGTAACTGGTTGGGACAATATGGAGAAACTTCATACGCAGTATGTGGAGGAAGGTTTTGAAGGACTTGTAATCCGCAATCCTGACAAGCCCTACAAGCCAAATGGTCGTACTAATGATATGATCAAAATCAAGATGTATAAGGATGCTGAGTTTGAGATTACAGGCTTATCCGAAGGGCTCAGAGAAGAGGATATGTGCTTTACTCTAGTAACAGAGGATGGCATAGAGTTCAAGGCCAAACCTATGGGAACTCGTGAACTCAAACAGCAGTATCGTGATGATCTCGATCAACTTATTGGCAAGATGGCAACCGTTAAGTACTTTTATCTAAGTGACGAGGGTTGTCCACTACAACCTGTATTAAAATGCATTAGAGATTATGAGTGACATGAAACGATATCTCATACACGTTAGTACCAATTGGTGTGGTATGGATCAAACCTACCCAGCTGTAGCAGAAAGTGAGGCAGATCTTTGGGATTTCTAAACTTTGTAAAGAAAATACAAATACACATCAATCTAATGGACATATGTTTGGAAGAGATATAGAAGCTATGAAACCTTATAGAGAAAATTAAATGAATTTTGCTGAATATATTAATTGGATTATAACTCATCCAGAAGATTTTACTTTTGTAATATCTATAGTAGAATCAGGAACTAAAGTATACCTTATAAACCATACTGACCCATATACAGGTAGGATTAACCAAGTTATCCATTGTTTACTTGTAGGGCCTATATTAGTAGACATGAATACAAATCTTTCTATAGTCTCTGCTAAAGATGTGTTTTTAGATAAATTTGAAGAATTAGCCTTGAATAAGGAACAAGAGGCTCTTGATAAAGGCGAAGAGAATATTGAGGATGAAGCGTGAAATCTTTTAAAATAACTCAATCTATAACTGATAGGCAAGATGCCTCCCTTGGAATGTATATGAAAGACATATCTAAGGAATCTCTTATAAGTTTAGAGGAGGAAATTGAGCTGGCTCAGAGGATAAAACAAGGTGATAGATTGGCTGCGGATAAACTAGTCCGCGCCAATCTGCGATTCGTAATCTCGGTTGCAAAACAATATCAGAACAAAGGTCTAAGCTTGGTAGACCTTGTGCAAGAAGGAAATTTAGGACTTATTGAGGCTGCTAAGCGATTCGATGAAAGCAGAGGATTTAAGTTTATCTCCTATGCAGTTTGGTGGATCAGACAATCCATTATTCATGCTATATCTGAACAGTGTAGAACAATTCGAGTTCCTATGAATCAGATTGTTCATATGAATAAAATTAGTAAAGCAACTGATAAGCTTGAACAGGAACTTGAAAGAAGTCCTTCTGTGGAAGAAATTTCTGTTGAAACTGATATAGCTTCTGATAAAATTAACCTTACCTTGTCCTCTATTAACAAGGCTCTTTCCCTTGACACTCCTTTTAAAGATGAAGAAGCAGGATGCTTATTAGATATTATTCCAAACGAAAACTCCGCTGGAGCGGACTCCGACATTGTGCAAGAATCTGTCTCAACAGAGATTGAGTATGTCCTACGGAAATTATCAAGTAGAGAAGGTGATATACTTAGAATGTCCTTTGGTCTAGGAATGATGCCTATGACTCTGGAGGAGATAGCTAGCCGATTCGGAATAGGTTCTGAAAGAGTTAGACAAATCCAGCATGAAGCCATTGAGAAGATTAAGGAGAAACACCTAAATTCTTTAAGAAGTCTTTTATAATGCATAAACTACTAGAAAGATTCAATACTATTGATAAGCTTACTCCAGCTATTCGTAGGATCAAAAATGAAGTACGAAAATCTTTAAAGCTTCTTCCAGAGTTTGCTAGCTTTGGATGTATTCATTTTGAGATTTTTAAAGAAATTCTAGAGGGTTAGGTTTTGAGATGGATGATAGTGACTGGGACTTCAACGGATGGGAACATGATGTGTGGGTAAAATTTCACAATCATGAAAAGAAAGTTACTTATTTAGTTTACTCAAGCTAGTATGCTTCCAGGGTAACCTTAACTAAAGAAGAATATGACTCTAAATGAAATTAAACAACTTAATATAACTCTGTGTAGGGAAACCTCCTTTGATTTGATGGATGATATATCCGAAGATTATCTCAACATTTTCCTTAACGAATTTATTCCTGAGGTTTGTGAGAAAAACTGGGAGGAGTTAAGTGAGGAGGAAATTATAGAAGCTCTTAGAGAATTTAATTACTCTGACTACTATGATTTAGATGAATTACTATACGACATGTCAGAAATTGAAGTTGATATATGGAAAAAGAAGGAAGAGAAATAAGAAAAGTATTAGTACTTCGCGGCCTACAGGGCAGTGGTAAGTCTACTTTCGCTAAGCAATGGGTTAACGAAGATCCAGAGCATCGTGTGCGATTTAACCGAGATGATATTCGAAATATGCTTGGTAAATATTGGGTTCCAAGCAGAGAAACTCTTATTAACGACATGTACAAAAGCTTCCTAGAGAGTGCTATCTTCGATAGGCGCTATAACGTCGTTATAGATAACATGAATCTTGATGAGAAGTACATCAATGAAATAAAGGAGATAGTTCGCCAACGCAACGAAATGTATGACGATTGTGAGGAGATTCCTCACTATGAAGTAGAAGTTAAGGATTTCTTCCATATTCCTCTGCAAGTCTGCATAGAGAGAGATGCTCAGCGCGAGAATCCTATTGGTGCAGAGGTAATTAAGCGGACTTACAATAAATACAAGAATAAAATAATTCCATAGTGTTATTTGAACTAATTGTTGATGAAAAAGTAGCAGTCTGGAGAAGAAGCTACATAACTGTTGAGGCAGAATCTCTTGAAGAGGCAGTTAAAGACTGTCTTGAAAGAGGGGCTGACGCTGCAACTGATACTTTAGAATCAGAATATATCTTTGAAACTGAGGAATATCTGCCTCCAACAAATGATGACCCTCGTACAGTAGAGGTAATGAATAGGAAATTTGAAATACTTGGAGACAATGAAACCATTAGTAGATAATTTTGCTGAATTTAGAAAACATTTAGACTTTTCTAAAGAAAATACATTCTACTTCTGTCAACTTATACAACGCAGTAAGGACAGTAATGTAGTAACCTCTTCCAACAATAGATATAGGAGAGTAAAAAGTTTCTATATCTCTAGTGTGAATGAATATGATAGATTCGAGGAAGGGATAAAGGAATTCTGTAAAAATAATAATGCTAGGGCTTACATACGTCTTTCTCCTATATCCTTCTATGAAGTAGCACTTAATACCGCTATTGAATACATGAGAAGGATTAAAGAATGTCAGACTTTCAAATCCTGTAACATCTACGATTCTTGTTGTAAAACCACAAGGACTTGTGGAGAGAAAGTTTGGATGATTGACTGCGATAAAGGAGATCCTGGCGATCTTGTATCTCATGCGTTTATACTGAAAGAACTTGGCATAGAAGTACTTTATCAACTTCCAACCAAGAGTGGAATACACTACATTATCAGACCTTTTGACAGAAGGAAATGGAGTGAGGAATTAGATCAGACTATAGGAGAGATCAAAAGTGATAACCCTATAACTCTATTGTACTATCATGGTTTATCTGGTCAGCAAGAGTAGAAAATTATTTAACTCAGAGAAATACCAGGAAATTGATTTTGAAGAGGCTATGAAAGTCATAAATCCCCTGAAACAAGTACAGTTTGATACTGAAACACAGGGGTTAGATGCCCATTCCAAGGCATTGTTAACTATTCAGTTAGGTAATAAAGAAAATCAAGTAGTTTTTGATTGGACTACTCTAACAAAAGAAGAAAAGTTTAAGTTAAAAGAATATCTTGAATCAGAAAGACTTCTTATTGGATGGAATTTAATGTTTGATATTGGATTCCTATACAAACAAGATATTTGGCCTAAGAATCTATGGGATGGAATGATTGCCGAAAAACTCCTATGGCTTGGTTATCCAGCAGGGATGAGAGAGATGTCTTTAAAAGCTGCAGCACGTAATTATCTTAATTATGATTTAGATAAATCTGTCCGAGGTAAGATTATAAATGAAGGTCTAACAGAGGAAGTTGTTGTGTATATTACATGCACCTATAGAATGTGAATTCTATAGCAAACGGGATGAATTGCTGGAAACCTAAGTCGAAAGATATGGTAATCAGCAGCCAAGCTTTTGGTACACTAGAAGAAGGTTCACAGACTACCTGAGCGATTTAGCTCGCTTAATAACAGGAAGTAGCTATAGGTAGTGCTATAGTGAAAAAGTGTCCCGCACTTTGATATTTAATTTTTCACTCTAAATATATAAAATTTATAAAATTCTTAAAACTAGTAAAATTAAATATAGAAGTTGATGATATAGTCGGCACTAATTGAAAAATTAGATTAATGTGATGCAGCTGGAGATGTCATGTGGTTAGAGGACATTAAAGAAAAACAAGATATTGAATTAACAAAACAAAACTTGCACAAAGCTGTAAAATTTGAATGCGAATTTATTAAAAGTCTAGCCTATTTTAAGCATTGTGGCATCTACTTAGATCCAGAAAAATGGAAAGCAAAAATGGCCAGAGATCAAGAAAGACTTATTAAAGCTAAGGAAGCTCTTGATAATTGGGTTGTTAATTGGTTTGAATCCCAGGGAAGGGACGAATTATCAAAAGAGGTTGAAGTTAGATACCCTGAAGCTGCAGAACTTCCAGAATTTGTAAAGAATAAAATGTGGGAGCGTACTGAAACTAATGTTTTTGGTATAAAGTATTTTGTATACAAAGTTCCTGTGAATAGTACCTTTGTTTATAGAAATCTTCAAGGAAGTTTATTCGATGGATTTGATACTAGACTAAAATGTAAAATTAATTGGGCTAGTTCTAAGCAAGTGATTTCTCTATTTGAACTTCTCGGTATCAGAGTTAAGACTTTTGATAAAAAAACAAAAAAAGAAAAGAAATCTATAGAAGAAAAACAAATTGCACCTCAGGCCAATCAATTTGATATTATTCCATTGTTTCTAGAATATCAAAGGGCTGCTAAAGTCACTTCTACTTATGGGCAAAACTGGCTAGATGCCATAAATAAAAATACTGGCAGAATTCATGTAGATTTCTATTCGATTGGTACTGATACTGGAAGGGTATCTAGTGGAGGGGGGCAATATAATTTAAATCTTATGAATCTTCCACATGATGCGGAGACTAGAGCTTGTTTTTGTGCAACTAAAGGAAATAAATTTATATCTAGTGACTATTCTGGACAGGAAAGCGCTATTACCGCATCTGTAAGTAAAGATCCTACTATGATTCATATACTAGAAACAGGGGGAGACTTACATAGTGAAGTAGCACGTGCTAGTTGGCCAGATATATTAGGATCTCTAAGTGATAGTGAGATAAAACATCAGCATAAAGACCTTAGACAACATGCTAAAGGTATTGAGTTTGCAATTTTTTATGGTGGTGATGCTAATACCATTCATGTTAACAAGGGATTTGATCTTAAGGATGCAGAAAGGATCTATAATGGATTTATGACTAAGTTTTTTGGCATTAAGAAATATCAGGATTACTGTCGTAAGATTGTTATGGAGAAAGGATATATTCTTATGAATCCTGTTACAGGACATAGAGCACATATTTACGATTGGGATGAACTTTCTAACATTCAGAATAAATTTAAAGACCCAGAATTCTGGAATTATTATCGACAAATGAAGAAAGAAGCTCCTTCATGTGAAACTGTACAGCAAGTAAAGCATTACTTTCAACGCAAAAGCGCATCTGAAAGACAATCAATTAATTATCGTATACAAAATAGAGGAGCTTGTGCTTTTAAACTAGCATCAATCAAATTTTTTAACTGGATAGTACAACATAACTACCAAAATATAGTACTTATGTGTGCTCCAGTCCACGATGAATTTGATTTAGAATGCCCTGAGCATATGGCTAAAGAGATAGCAGATGTTTTAGTTAAATGTATGATTGCTGGAGGTAAGCCCTTCTGCCCAAATGTATTCTTAGGAGCAGAAGCTGAGATTGCTGATTGTTGGAAACATTAAAATTTATACTAACATGGGATGGAGTACTGAATTGTTTTGTAATATAACATTCAATAAGGAAACTTTTAATTCTAGATATGAAGTAGAAACTAGAATAGACGAATTAAATAATCTTATTGACTTTATAAAAGATAGAATTAAAAGTTTTGTAATAATAACTGAACCTAACAAAATGTTAGATGAAGAGGAACGAAAAGATCCTCTATTTTATTTATCTAAAACTATTAAAGAAGATTTAGAAGAATTAGAGGATTACATTATAGAGAAATGGAAACTAGAGATGCTTCTAGAAAATTGGGATAAATGTCACAATGAGGATGGATTAGCCATTGATCCTCCAGAAAATATAAATTGGAGAACCGCTTTCCTTGATGGTGATTTTGTAAAATCTGTAAAGCACCCAAATGGATACGAATAATATCCTAACATACCAAGAGGTCACAGTAAGTATCAGCATGAGTAGTAGCTTTATGATTGAGGTTCATGAAGGAGCTAGTCATGAAGATATTATAGAGAAGGCTAAGAAGGAAATAATACTTCCTTCTACTTCTCTTACTATAGCTAAACAAGTACTTAAACAATTAGGAATTAAAGTAAATGGAATCGACACAAACGAATGGTTCGTCGACGAGGTTGAATACGTCACTGACTGACTTTGTCTAGCCTAGTAACACTGGAAGTCCTCCAGGAAAGCCAGAGAAGAAGGGGATATACTACCAAATGGGATGGGTTTGTCCGAAATGTGGAAACGTCTATGGACCGCACGTGTCCAGCTGTCAGCATTGCAACCGTTGCAATTTGAATATTGTATATGCTATCAAATGCTGAAGAAATAGTACAATTGTTAAGAGAAAATAGTCAGATGTTAAAGTATATCTGCGCATATCTCTCAGCCCAAGGGAGCGTAGAGCAACAAGATGCTAAAAATCTAATGATTAATATTATAGCAGATCTATTTGTTGATAACCTTGGAAATAGGAATCGATGAGTTTCATAAAAAGACTTGAACAGGTAACTTCTTGGAAGAGAGTACTTAACGCTGCTCGTAGAACCATTGGCAAAGACCCTTTAGAGAAGGAGCCATCTAATTCATGGAAGGCTAAGATACTCCTTGCAGAACATTCTCCAATAAGACTTTTAGAATATGATTGGACTTGGGGAGAGATAATGCAATGGGTTACTACACATTTGGTTAGGCATCATGAAGGATGTGAGAAGATGGTACATAGTCAAAGAGGAGATAGGAGAGCTATTTTTGAAGAATATGGAGTAAAATCTAGAAATGATTTACCACAAGGAGCTTTAAATGATATGGACATGTCAGCTAATGCTCAGGCTCTTATTAACATCTCTAGGAAGAGACTGTGTTCATGTGCTTCCAAGGAAACAAGAGATGCATGGAAACAGGTAAAGGCGGAAATAGGCAAAGTTGATCCCATTTTAGCCTCTAAGATGGTTCCAGAATGTCTATACAGAGGATTTTGTCCAGAATGGATGAGTTCTTGCGGCTATTCAAAGACTAAAAAGTTTGAAGAAGACTTAAAGGAATATAGACGCACTGATTATGACAGCTGAAGAATATTTTGGAGACTGGATGAGAGTAATTGATATAGAGGAAACTGCCGAGATTATGAGGTGGTTAAACTCTATTAATCTAGAAATGATACGCCCCTACTATAAGAATATATTTAAAGCCTTTGGACAATGTCCATATGAAAGCTGTGATGTGGTTATGGTAGGTCAAGATCCTTATCCACAGCCTGGAGTGGCTACTGGTATTCTGTTTGGAAACAGTCCTACAGTTGAGGAACATTTGCTATCACCATCTTTAAAAGTTGTTAAAAGGGCTGTTAATGCTACTTCTGATTTTGATAATACTATGAAGAAGTGGGCTAGACAAGGCATCCTAATGATTAACAGCGCTCTAACTTGTAAGGTTAATCAAATAGGTTCCCATGTTAACATTTGGAGGCCATTTGTTTCCAAATTAATACATAATCTTAGTAGAACTAGACCTGACATAATCTTTGTAATGTTTGGAGCACAAGCTCAATCTTTTAATAAGGAGATTGAAGGTAATACCATTATCAACGTTAAACATCCAGCATACTACGCAAGGATGGGATTTCCAATGCCTAGCGAACCTTTTGAAGAAGTAAACGAACTTCTAGAAGAAATAGGAAAATCTAAAATTGTATATACATAATGATACGAACTGGTAAAAAACTATCTAAATGGATTGACATAATGATTGAAAATCCATTTAAGACTTGGTGGAAGGCTAGAAAATATTTCAAAAGACCTAAGCTTCGTTTTAGGACTTTCTCTACTTCATGGAGATCATATAAACGTGGAGGTAGGATTTTGGAGATTGATTGCCTGGACGTTATGTGGAAGGATAAGTTCAATAGCCCAAGGCATGAGAGAAGTCCTCATATATCTATTCTGTTATTTCAAAAGTTCGGAGTAAGAGTTAATTTCTATATTGACTATTATGACGAGTTTGGAGAGAAACAGAATGGTGATATGGAGTACTGGGAATATCTTCTTGAGTGGTTATGCTATAAAGAGAAGAGCACTCTTAAATGTTACTCAGGTTGGACTGGTAATTCTCAGCTTTACAAAACAGTCAAATGGGGTAATGCAGAGGATGGCTCCGATGACGTCTACATACCAATGCCTTACATTGTTCCATGTGTTGCTATGTCCCTGAATAAAGCAGGAGTAGCAGAACTTAAAAAGGAATTAAATGAAAAAAGAGGAAATACTTAGTGCTATTAGGTCTTTAGCTGCGAGCCAGGGTTTTTATGGCAGGCTCCTTATGGCTTTGTCAAGCGATGAACCAGATGCGGTAGCTTATCTGGAATATCTGGAAGAACAGAACTTCAAAGATGTAGTTGATCTTGTAATGTTTCTAGAATCATAATGGAAGAAGAGGATAGCATTTTATTAAGTGAGAAATATGGTCTTAATCCATCAATAGAAGTTTGTCTGCTGTGTGGTAAAGACATTAGAATTATACTAAATGGCAAACTGCCTAATGATATAGAAGCTCCTAAAGAAGTTTGCTTATGTAATATATGCGATGAATGCACTGAACGATATAAACAAGAACATAAACGAATTTTATTAGAAATTTCAGAAGAAGGTCCTACTGGAAAATATTACGAAATTTCTGAAGAAAATATAAATAAAAAAATTTTAAATGAAACTGATAATATAGTGTTATTTATAAAAGAAGGAACTCTATGTTAAAATTAAAATCGTCGGAAGTGGCCATTTGGTTTACTTCCGATTTGCATTTAAATCATAGTAAAATAATAGAATATTGCAATCGTCCATTTTCTAATGTAGAAGAAATGAACGAGACAATTATAAACAACTGGAATAAAGTTGTTAAACCGAATGATATTATATTTTGTTTGGGAGATATTGCTTTAGGAGGGTCAGGTGCTTGGAATACATTAATACCACAACTAAATGGTAAAATTCATTTGGTACTTGGTAACCATGACATTCGAAATTGGAGAGAATCATATAAAAATCTCTTTGAATCGGTTACTGAACAACTTACAGTAGAAATAGATAAAAAGACAATTATTCTTACTCACTTCCCACTACTATGCTATCACGGAACTTATGGGTCAGAACAAAATTGTTGGAATTTGTTTGGACACATTCACACATTGAAAGAAGGGAACATTGGAAAAGATTTTGAGCGTCTTAAAAACCTTTTTCCAACTCAATATGATGTTGGAGTTGATTTAAATAATTATATACCAATACATATAGAGCAAGTTAAAGAGAAAATAAAATATCAGATAGAAAATAACACAAATCTATTATGTTGGGTTAAATAATGTTACATGTTGTACCTATTTTATGCTTAATCCTTTTTATAGGACTAGTCGAATACAGATTCAAGAAACACTTAGATGAGATTGATAGTAAAATAGCTAGACTCGAATCATATCATGGCGAACATATGTAATAATCAATTTTATGCCTATAGCGAAGACCCTGAAAATATTAGGCGTATACTAGACTTTTTTAATAATTGGAGTAGTGTGTGCCACGGGGAGAGTACAGACGATACAGTAGAATTATATTTTGAATCTAAGTGGGTATTTCCTGAAGAGGAAATGATTACTCTTTTTCAACTCATCCCTAACAAATCTGATATATACATGAGATGTCTTTCTGTAGAATACGGATGCATGTATCATGCTCTGTGGTATTGCGATGAAGATGGGTGGCACTTATCCTAACTATTAAAATTATGAAATGTATTTGTTTATCTGATCTTCATGGAACTCTTCTTCCAGTAGAAGATTATTTTGAATCTTGTGAATTAGTCTGTATATGTGGAGATATTTCTCCACTTAATATACAAGCCAATCATAAGAAAATGAGAAAGTGGTTAATTGAAGAATTTAAGCCTTGGTGTGAAGCACTCCCATGTGATAAAGTTATCTTTATCGCAGGTAATCACGATTTTAGTTTTCAAAACTTAGATTTTATGTATACACAGTTCCCAAAAGATGGAAAAACAACTTATCTATTCCATGAAAGCTATGTTTATACAGCTAAATCCGGCAAAGAATATTCTATATTTGGAACTCCTTATTGCAAATTGTTCGGTAATTGGGCATTCATGGAATTAGAAGATAAATTGTCAAAGTTATATAATGATATTCCAGAGAATCTCGATATTTTACTAGTGCATGATCAGACTTTCGGATATGGAGATATTTTAGAAGAATATTCTGTTCCGTGGGCAGATGGTTCTCATATAGGAAATAAACCACTTACAAAGGCTATTCTAGAAAAACAACCAAAATATATGTTTACTGCTCATTTACATAGTTGTACCCATGAATGTGTAAAGATAGGTAAAACGGAACGTTATAATGTGTCTATAAAAGACGAGCGATACAATCCAGTATATAATCCATTAATAATTGAAATATGAATAGTGGTACATTTATAAGCCCTGATGGAAAATATGAATTAGGTTATATCTGGAATGGTAAAGAATTTTATGCTGGATATATTACAAATTCAGGATGTAATAAACAGTGGGTAATTGAATACGATAATAATTTTACATTAGATGAAAACCTTCAAATGATGTATGAATATATATCGGAAAACTATGACTAAATATATAAAAGTAGAATGGCCAGAATATCAAAAGTTTGAAGAACATAAAAGAGCTAACGAATGTTATTCTTGTACTGTTTATGGTGATCCAGACATTTATGCTATGAGAAAGTCAACTGAAGAGTTTATCTAGGAAGCTTAGGATATTCATAATGATAAATACGATTACTCCAAAACAGTTTATACTGGAGTAAAGAATAAAGTTTGTATAATTTGTCCTATTCATGGTGAATTTTGGCAAGTTCCAAGTAGTCATCTTAGAGGAATAGGTTGCCCAAAATGTTCAGCTTCAAAAGGAGAATTATTTGTGGAGAAAGTCTTAAAAGATCTTAATATCCCTTATAAAAGCTAGCATTACATTGGAATACAAGGTAGTTATGTGTTAGTAGACTTTTACTTGAAATATAACAACAATGAATATATCATTGAATATAATGGAATGCAACACTATGTTCCAGTAAAACATTTTGGAGACACTCTTAAATTTGAGTAGTAGACTAAAAGAGATGGCTTGCTAAGAGGTTACTGTAAAGACCATAATATTAATCTTTTAGAGATTAAATATGATCAAACCTAGGATAACATAATTAAATCTATAAAAACATTCATAAAATTATGACTGATGTTAATCAATTAATAAAGGAAGCTCTTTTAGCAAAAGATAAAATAGCTTTGAATGCATACAAGAATCTTAAAACAGAGCTACAGAAAGTTCTTACTGCTAAGAATGCTCCAGAGTACTCTGAAGCTCTCTTCATGCAAGTAATAGCAAAATATGCTAAATCCTTGGAGGACGCTATTTTACAGTTCTCAGAGGCTCGCAGAGACGATTTGGTGTCAGAATATACAAGTGAATTAGAGATAGTAAAAAAGTTGCTTCCTGAGCCTGTAAATGCGTTAGACATAGACTTATTCATCCAAGATGATGAGGAATTTTTCTCTGAGTATCTTGTTTCAGAATTTACTGGATATGATGACGAAACAGTAATGGTTCATAGGATTCCTAAAAAAGATATGGGAAAGGCTATTAAATATATAAAATCTAAGTTCCCAACAGCAGATGGCAAGATGATTTCTGATATTGTCAAAAAATACATAGTATAATGCTATTATGTACATACAAAAATTCTGAGGATTTTGTTTATCACGATGTAACTATTGCTACTCTTGGGGACGATCTGAGAGTAGAAAATGGTCCAACAGATGGATTATATTGCGTAACTAATCTCTCACAAAATAAAAGGCAACACAGGCTAACCGAAGACATATGGGCTTCTATAAGAGATAGGTGTACTCTTGTTGATCCTACAGATATTGATCTTGCTGAGAATGAAGATCTCGACAATATTTCTAATATTAGAGAGTTTCTGAATATTAACTCAGAAACAATAAACAAGCTGATAAACCTTGGCATCCTAAAGAAAACTTCTACTAGTTGTAGGGATTATAACGTAGGAAAGAGTAACTATTCTAAACATGTTATTCAACCTTGGGCTATTTGGCAGGACTATAATCTAAATCCTTGGGATGCTGATATTGTGAAACGTATTCTTCGAACTAAATCTGAGGGAGGCTTAACTGAAACAGAGTCCCGTATCCTAGATTATCAAAAGATAGTCCATATTTGTCAGGAACGTATTAGACAACTCAATGGCAACGTATAAAATCTGTAAGGGATGTGGAAAATGTGTGGAAGTCAAGAAGACTATCCGACACGAATTTGGAAACGAAATTATAGAATATGTTTGTCCAGAATGTGGATTTGTAGATAAAACAACTATAAATCATGTACACTATGGTAATGATGGTTTAAAATAATAAAAGGGAGTGTAAGCACAATGCTTACATTCCCTTATTTTTTTATGATAAAGGCCCAGCTTAGGATTATTCCTAGGTTGGGCCTTATTTTTTTTCAAATTATATAGTAGAAATCAGTTCTCTAAAGTATATCTAATTTATTAGCATCACACCAGAAAGTGCCGTTATTAAAAACTAACTTTTCTTTTCCGTAATCCCATTTGAAGATTCCTTCAAAATTAGGAAGTTTGATGAGTTTACCCTATCGTGCAATAGGAAGTATTTCAGTATAAGTCATTTGTTTTTACTTTTAGCAGTTACTATAACTTCTGGAAGAGTAAACATAGTTAATGTTTTCCTAGTAGGACGTTTCCATCCATTTTCTTTCCACATATTATTAACTTCGTCTCCGAGATCTATAGGTACTTCTTCATAGTATGGAACTAATTCTCTATCTTTAATAAATTTTTTAGCTATTGGATCATTACTATTATATAAATCAAATAAATTCATCTAGCTATTATTTTTAGTATTTATTACTGGCTAAAATCCAGTTGTAACTACTGTTGGAGATCCTATTATATCTAGTAAATTAGCTTGCCACTATTTAGAATCATACTAAGTTCCAGCACTTCCAGTAGAATTACCATAATCATTCAAATCCCAGCTTTTACGATATACATTATAATTATTATCTATATAAAGTGCTGATGGATAATATCCAGCATGGTATAATTCTCGTTCTGCAGGTATGGGATAAGAGGATGCATCGCTTGTAGAAGGATTTCCAATAACTACTAATTGATCTCGACTTGTTACATCTGGTGCAGTCTAAAATACTGGAAAATTATTATTACCTATAGCTTTAGCTATTAATCCATAATCTCCTGGAGTCCCATTAATATATCCTGCTTCTAAAAATTTTTTTTGTTGTAATCTCCTTGGTAATAAATAAGTGTTCTATGCAGCCCCTCTCTTATTTGCGTTAGGGTTTCCTCTACTCATAATATATCGAGAAGTATTATATAATAAATTTTCTAACCACTCAGGCATAATTAGTCTTTTTTATTAAAAGTTCCTCCTTCACGTTCAGTTCTGAACATATCAGGTTTAATAGCATCTAAAGCAGGCTTAATTTGTTTAAGACCTCCAGATGATTTAACTACTCCATCCCAGAAATCTTCATCGCCCATTGCTACATTCCACCAATTTTTAAACATTCTAGTTCCCCAGTCAATAGAAAAAGGAGTCCATTGTCCAAATGGATCAGCAATAGAACTAAAGAAGTTAAAATCTAAAAATGAGTTTTTAACTGACATAACAGCTACATTAGCAGCAGCAACTCCTAAACCAGTAGTAAAATCTCGATTCTTTTTAGTTGAATCCTTTAGATCATCTAACCAATCTCCAAGTAATGCTCCTAGTATACTTCCAATAACTGCGAACATAATAAAATCATATGCAAGCTATTGTATATTACACTTATATACTTTTCTAAGATATGGATCTACATCTTCTCCAAATTTTGAATTCCACCCAGCTTTAATGGACTTCTTATTCCACATATTAGAAATCATGTCAGATAATGTAAGTATAATACCTTCTTGCCATTGCCCTTTCCACTACATTACAGGAGCAACTAAAGGAAGTCCTTTCTATTTCATTTCAGATTCAGGGAGAGGTTTTTCATTATATAATACTACTCCATTTTCATTAGTTTGATAATAATACTTCTCTCCATTTTCTTCATAATGTTCCCAATTACCTTGAAGTTTTACTCCTCCGTGAGCAAGATACTGATTCTTTTTACCAGACCAATATGTTCTAAATTGTAACCATAAAGAACCAACTGCTGTAGACATTATAAGAGATTTCTTTTCATGAGAATAATAACCATAAATATTATCTCCTAATGATTTCATAGATTCTGCCTATTTATTAGTATACGCTCTAGGGAGAGGATTGGGATTGTTTATATTTAATTCAAATAAAGTTCCATCAGCATTTCTAACATGTTCATTTACAAACTATTGTGCTATTGCATAATATAAAGAACGTTGCTTATTAATTATTTCTGAAGTACCTTTAGGATTTTTAGCAAATTCAGAAAAACGATTATCTTTAGTCCAATCATATACTAAGTTACCATTAGAATCTATATGATGAGCCTCTAAACATCCATCACCCATCATCTAGGATGTAAATATAGTCATACGATTATAAAAGTCAGGTCTAGATGCAAATTTAAATAAGAAATTAGACATATTCCAAACACCTTTCTTTGCAGTACTAATTCTATCAACATAAGTATTCATATCCATATCATTAATACCATATAGTTCATTCAATGCTGAACATAATGTAGGCTTATCAGAGAAATGTGTTAAATCTCCAAATACTAATTTAATAGCAGCCATAAAGTGTTTAAAAGTAAATGAGTCTTTACCATCAGGTTTACGAATCATTAAACTAATATCATTCCATAGACCTTGTAACGGCTGATAAAACATTTGAACAGGAGCCATTGCTAAAGTAAACATACTAGCAGCTTGTTTTATTATATTAGCTTTTCTAACCCATCCTTCATTTTCTTTTTCAACAATAGTTTCATTAAAAATTTTATTTCTAATGTATTCTTCCAGATATTTAGTATCATTATTAAATACTGTATTTTGCTAAGCTCCCTAAGCTTGAATATGAATCATTGAAGACTTAATAAGAGGAAATACTTCATCCATATTTCTCTATACAGAATAAGCAAACATATGTTTAAGAAGAAGAGTTTCAAAATTAAGCTCTAAAGGAATATTTTTAGATTCCATTTCTGCAATTTTCTCTATTCTTCTTTCTATATCATTTCCTACATCAAACATATTAGTCATTTTATATAATAATTCTGACTTATGTTGTTTATCAGAACTCTCTTTATCAAATATACCTTCCATTTTTTTCTTAGCTAATTCCCAAGCTTTATGAGGTATAAAGTATTCTAATTTTGAACGAAACATTGAAAGTAAACCTCTTGTAGAGGCAGTTGTATCAGAACCTCCAACACACAATGGAACTCTATAATAATCAGGATTTCCAGTATCTTTCATAGCTTTACGCTACGCTACTGAATATTGTGGGAATCTATCTTTATTAATTTCATCTAACATAAATTCTAAAAATTCTTTCTATGCACCATAAAGAGTATCAGGATTTACAAATACTAAATCTCCATCTTTTTTTTCATACATATTTTTATATAGATTCACCTAATTTCCTATAGTATTTTCTGAAATAACTCCCAATGAAGCTTCGTCTTTTACTTTTTGAACCAACTAACGAAGTTTTACATTCTTTTGTTGAATTTCTTCTCTAGTATTCTAATAGGCTTCTGTAACAAGTTTAGTTACTAAATTTAAAGTTTCACTTTTTAAGTTACCGGGATTATCAGAATAGTTTCCAGTAAATCCTTCCTAATGAATCTTCATTATATCACTAAACCATTGATAATGGTCAGATAATTGCTATCTATAGTTTACTCCTTTTAAGTCTCCTATAGCCATTAGAATAGTATTATACAAATCAATATGGGCTTTCTTTAATTGATGTTGGTCTTTATAAACTTTATCAAGTTCTTTTTGCCACATACTTCTCTAATCTTCTCCTAATTTTTTACCAGTTAGCATGTCCAAACATTTCTATAATGCTTGTATTTTACTTTCAATGTCATTAGGTCCTTGTGTTGCACTATCTAATTCTGCAGTTGCATTCTAGATTTTTTTAGCTATATAGTTGTTTGTACCACTTTCAGGAGAGCCAGAAGCTAAAATATGAGCTACTTTTTGCTAAACTAATTCATATTTAGTAGCTAATTTTATTTCTTCAGATGAAAATTTATTATTAGGAACCGCTTTATGTTTATTTAATTCCTAAAAACAGTAAAGTAATTCTTCATTAGAAGCCTATAAACCATTACCAAAATTTGGATTTACTACCTATATATTACCTATAGTTCGGCCTTTTAATCCAACCATCTGGTTTATAACTAACATAGTTTCCATTAATTCAACATTGCCAATAGCCGCCTCCATCATTAGATTATTTTGCTTAGAAAGCGCCTATATATCAGGTTCTAAAGCTCCTACAAGACTTTTTCTATTTTTAAATGGGTTATTTTCATTAATTAAAGGACGATAATTTCTAGATAAATCTCTAGTACTTACTCTAATAAAATCTACCTAAGGCGGAACATTTTTATCTTCTCTAGTTCTAAGCATAATAATTCCAAAATTATCTAGTAATTCCTAGGCACTTTCATCTATTATCCAATTACCATTACAATATGGACTAATGGTATCTTTTAGCCAAGTAAGATTTCCTTCTTTATTAAAAGGAGTAGGAAACTCAACTTGATTAATACCTTTATCAATTGCAGCTTTTATTTTTACTCTAAGTTCCTATGCTTTTCTAGTACGTTTAGAGGCTTCTTTTTTAAAGTAATCAGTAACTTTTTTTACAAAATCAGTTTCAGTATCAGCAGTTATAGAAAAACCGTCATTAGAATATTTTTTAAATTCAAACTGACCCTTATTATTTCTTTTTAATAAATCTTTCTTTTTAAGCCAATCTAATGTTGCCTATTCATTATCAAGTCTTCTATCAGAATAATCTGGAAACCACTTACTCATCATATCAGATACTGTAGATATAGCCTAATCAGTAGTAACTGTGACATGAAATGGAGCTAACATAAAATCGTCTATATTAGACCATATCTTATCTTCCATATTTTCTATATGATAGTATGCATCAGATTCACTAGTTATATCATCATAAACCCATTTATCATTAGAGTCTTTATGAAACCCTAATATTTGGATAGGAGCAATCATAATACTACCTCCAATCATGTTAAATCCATATTTTTCTAACATTCTCTAATAGACAGCCTGCTGATATTTATATCCCAAACGTTTATCAGAAGAGAATTCATCATAAGAATGTAATGAAGTTTTATAATCTAATATATGAATTCCTCCATCAGGCGCAACTATCAATAAGTCGATCATACCTAATAAGGTATCTGGATTAATAGTATTAGTTTTTTGTACTATAGTAAACTCTGGATAAAATATACAATTTTCTCCAAATTCAGACTTTATTTTATCGTGTAATTTCCTAGCATATTGTATAGTCTTTTCTATTATAGATTCAGTAATATATGGTGCATTGTCAGCATCAAGATGAGCAAGACAGTATTGTTTAAAACCCTCATCCGACATTGTAAATAGATATTCATTATTGTCCCTACGAGTAAAAAAGAGCTATAAAACATTATGGATAGCATCACCAGCCTTAGCTTGATTCTTCCATTTGTTCTCCATCTCTTTTCTCATCTTCTTATGCTATTCTGGGTCAGAGATTTTCGGACCTTTTTCAGTAGTTATACCAAATAATGTTTTTTCATCAGGAGTATAATCTCCTTCTTTCCAATCTGCAAAACGTCTTATCCAATACTCTTCATCACGAAATTCACGAATAATTTGTTTTCCAGCAGATGTTCTATATTCTCCTATAAATCGATTTACTCCAATATAAGGAGGCTTCTTAATAAGAGGTTCTCCATTTTCATCAAATTCCTTAGCCTATCTTCTAATTTTTTTAGCCTCTTCTCTAACCTATGCAGAAGTTTTTTCTATCTAATCTATCTAAGTAGCTATCTAATTCTATTCCTAAGTATTACTAAATACCATATCACCAAGAGTTGGTTCAAATGGTAATTTTTCTATTAAGAAATCATCTAGAACTAGTTCAGATTCAAATTCATGTCCTTTATAAAAGTATCGACAAGCCATTAATCACAAATTTCTTCTAAGGTTTTATTTCTAAGTAAATCTGATTTTATATTATTTAGTTTTCTATGTAATTCTGAACCTTCTATGTTTATAAATCCATGAAAATTACTAGTGGCAATAGTTGAATTAACTTCATCTATAACTTCCTTTAGAGACATATTATAAAGCCTTTCATCAGATATTGTTTTAACACTATCTTCTCCCATTAGAATAGTATCTAGTGTTCGTTTAATGTTATAAGTTAATTCGTACATTGTTTTCTAATCTAAATTTATTAATTCAGAAGGAAGTCCAGAGAAATATTTAGCTAATTCAGTAATAAATATTTCTTCATTAATATCATTTCTAGATCTTCCGGGATATTGAGATATTAAAATTGAGTAATTATAGAGATTTTCTACTGAATTGATTAAATTCTAGTATAATTCTGGATTCTCAAATCTCATAGAACCTACTAGAATATGAAACATTTCATGAATAGGAGCATCAATATTAGCCCTATCAGTATTTATATATATTTGTCCGTTATATACAAAAGCATTAACGGATTGAACATCCTAAATTAATCCTGCCCACTAATCAGAATTTAACTCAGCATCAGTTACTTCATTAAAAGTAATACCATACAATGAAGCTAATTTTTGTAGAGCATTATTTAATACCAAATAACTATTTGGAACTTCATCATATATATTATTATTTATTTTACTAAACGATCCTTCATTAGAAATAGCAGATTTGGTCTATTTTGGATTGTGGACTACATATATAGTTTGATCTAGTTTTCTATTATCATCTAAACCCTTAAAAACCAATCCTCCATCAATATCATTTTTCTAAGCAGATTCATTAATTACTTGTACATATGTAGTTCCTTTTTTATGTAAATCTTCTTTAGTTCCTCTATATTCTGTAATATTTCTTATGTTGAGAAACAAAGAAAGTTTATGTTTTCTAGATGTAAGAAAATTATTTTCACTCCCAGGTATTACATTATCTCTAGTAAAAAAGATAGCTTTTTTAGTTCCTCCATGCTAGGCGAAATAATTATCAAAATCTATAGAAAATTCAGTTAAATTATCATTATCTGTATAATGATAAACAACCAAAGGTTCACCATTTTTATCTACTACTTTACTAGCTTCAGAAGGATTATTAATCCAATCTCCAAACCAATTAATAAAATTCTTAGTTCTTACCTAAGCATATTGTTTTTCGGTAAGATTAGATCTCTTACCATTAGGAGCTAATAAATATCCTTCACTATCTCTAGGAGCTTTAGATAATATTTGATCCTCTTCTGATAAATTATTAAAATTATTTTCAGTAGGTCTGTGTACTACATCTACAATAGCTTCCTCCACAATGGGAAGTATCTTAACTTCTAAATCTCTATATTGATTATTTATATCAATAGTAGCTTCTTCTATAGTTTCTTTTCCTGTTATTTCTAATAGATTAGAAATTTTAACTCCATTATTTTCTTTTATTTTAAAAGTATTTCGTAGACTCTATTCTGAATTACTATTAGGTAATTCATCTAGATGTGGAAATCTATTATATTTTTCTAGAAAATCTCTACAAACTGCTTCTAAAATAAATTCAGAAATACCAGCCCTATCTTTCAAGGACTGGTATTCTATTGAATTTTTATTTATACATACTGCCATATTAACTACAAGGATTTAAGGCATGATTAAGTAACATCTTTAAAAGAGAAATATTAGGTATCATACGAGTTCCCTATTTTATCATAGGAATTTCTTCGATCCAGTTAAGTCTTTCATTTATATCAGAATCTATACCAAAAAAATCTACTTCTAAATTAGATATATCTATTTTTTGTACCTAATTAGTATCTGTAGAATATATTATAGGCACTTTAACCTACTTATTATTCCACATAATATCTAAAGTAATTTTACTATTTTTACCTATCTATCCAGTAGAGAAGAAATTTAAATTATCAATAGCTTCTCTAGCTTGATATTTACCAAATACATTACTAGGTCTTACTTCACCAGATCTAATTTGTTGCAATTCTTCTTTACTTAACTTATCCATTAAAACTCGTTTCTAAGTTTTTGGATTTCTATACCAAATAACTTCAGCACTAGAAGAATATGGACTATCACTAGGAGCTACATATGGAAGAAGTTCTTCCCATAGTATATTATCTAATGATAAAGTAAATCCTGATTTATCTATATCTGCTACATAATTATGAAATTCTTCGATAATACCCCTATTTTGAAAATCTTCTGTAATTGGAACTAAAGAAATCTAATCCAATTTCCAACTATTTGCAATCATAGCATAATAGATAAATAAATCAGTAATACTAATAGGCTCACTTAAAGTTGTCTATTTAATTATATTGCCATTCTAATCGGTTGTATATGAATTAAGTTTATACTAATAACCATCAGTTAGTTCATTAAATTGAGATTTATACTAATTAAAAGTAGATCTTTCTGCATCAGTACTAGGTAACATATTAATAGGTAAAGTCTGTACTACTGTAGTATTTCTAGAAACAGTTTTATTTAAAAGATTATTACCTAAATCTTTAATAAATTTATTATTAGAAATTTTAGAATATTGCTTTCCCGGAATAATAATTCCTTCTTTCAAATTAGGAATAACTTCATTTTCCATCCATAATCTAAAGGTTGCATTACCCCAATCAGTTCCTAACCATATTGTAGTATCTTCAGTTAAAGTATATAAATTACCATTTCTATCGAAAGCTTGATTCCCAGCAGGAATGATTATCTACTTACCAGTATCTAGCATCCAATGTTTTAATAACCAATCGCTACAATAATTTTGGATACCGACAGTAAGTTTATCTTCTTTTATATATTTTCCAAGTTTCTCTTTAATAGGAAGTAATAAATTATCAGAACTTCTAAAAGTAAAAGCATTATTAACCTCTACATTAGTAGTAACTAATGCTTGTAAATATCCCATAAAATGAGGAACTTTAATAACAACATCAAAGATATTAAAAGCTTCCTTTATTCCTTCATAACGTTCTATAATATATTCTTTATAAGAACTATATTCATGTTCATTTGCTATATAAGGATTTTCATCAAAAGCAAATTTAGTTAAATCTACAATATCCTCCAAATCACCAGTTTTATTATAAATAGCTCTGCGTAAATTATTTATTTGAGTTAAAAAGTCACTTGACGTTGTTTTAATACCCTAATTAAGACTTAAAACCTATCCTAAAGTCTTCATTTCCTATGCTCCGGCAGATAATTTAGCAATGTCTTCAAAAGTACCTTTATGTTTCCAAATTATATCGGATTGTTGAATGTAATCTTCTACAAAATCAACAAGCTAGTTATATACTTCAACTGCTTCTTTTGAACTCTCAGTAGAATCTTCTATTCTGCCATCATATTTTTTTCTAATATTTTCGAGAATCTTAATTTTTTCTACTAACGTCCAAGGATTTTTAGAAATCTCTACTAACATATCAGTTAGATTCAAAGGTTTTCCATTTTTATCTTTTAGATTAGCTTCATCAGCTAAATTTATTTGAAGAACTTCTATAGGAGATTTACTCAAACGATTACCCATTGAATCTGTGCTTATATCAAATTTTAGAAGCTATCTAAAGGGACCATCAGTAAAATATTTAAATAATCCTTCACTTATAGTACCAAAAGCATCTCTTCCAGAAAATTTGTCATCATCAAGCATGTTCTTAATAACATTACCTACTGGAGACATAAGAATATCAGCAATATCGTTGAATTCCATACCAATAGATAAACCATAAACATACATACCTAACATTTTTGTTCCAGCATTTAGCTTAGAAAGTGCTAATTCCTTAGCATTGTCTGTTGCAAGAGACAATAAAGCGCTTAGGGTTAACGCTATGTCTTCATCCTAGGTTATCTCACTTAAAGCCTAGAATAGTTCTGAGTTTTTAATTGTATTTATATCTAGTGCCCTAATATTAGCTAATGTGTTATATGGTTTTCCATTAATAATAATACCTTTATGGTCATTTCCTAATAGTAATCTTTCCTATTCTTCAGTAGTACCATGATTTAATACCCAGTTACAATACTAAGTTAATCCGAAATATGATTTCAAACCAGTTGCACAAATACTAATACCTTTTTTACCAGTCTAATTTTCAGCAATACCTTCAAACTTGTTTATAGCATTTCCTGGAGTTCTAGTACTTGCTTCCGAAGCCTCACTAGAAGTATTAGCTTTCTTTTTTAATGGTCCAGTAGTAGCATCAACTGATGTATGTGCCTACATTAAGTTAACAGGATCTTTACTTACATTATAAGTCCCACTCATTGTAGAATTATTAACCACTTTAGATAATTTATAAGAACTTAGTGACTCAAAATATAAATTATGATCATCTACTAATTCTTTTAATTTAATAAAGAAACTAGTAACATGATTAGCAGTTATAAGTTGATCAAAAAAAGCAATATCGTTAAGTTCTTTAACAAAACTTTCATAATATCGTTTAGCCGGAATAGCTAAATTCTATACTTCCTATAGAAATTGCCCTAAATCAAGTATATTCTAAGCTGACATATTATCCTTTAGACTTAACTCTATATCAGTTTCAGAAGGCATCCAGTCCTTACCTCTTGCTCTAGTAATATTAAAAAGGTGTCTATATTTAGCAATAAACTAAGCTTCCGGTAAATATGTTTTGGATTCTTTAAAATTAAGGGGATTGCCTGTAGGTATAGGTAATTTTAATGATGCCTCTAACTATTCAATAGTTTCAATATTAGCATAAGGAGACCATAATAATAATCTACCATTACGATCAATATCATAAGTAGCAATAGAAACAGCGTCTACGTCATATATTTTTTATTTCGATATATCGTTTCCATATATCACATTAAATTTCTTTAATGATTAGACTATATCATCACTATAAAGTGTCATGCGCTTCGATTTCACTTGAAATCTATGCCTATATAAGGACTTACTAGTCGTTGCTCCTTCTTCCTAATTTAGGAAGCTTGGATCAGGATTATCCAATCTTTAGTCTTTTTACTATACTGAGGTAATTATTCTCACCACTATGTATATTACTATCATAGTTTAGTAACTAAAGCTCTAAGGAACTTCCCTGAGTTCACATGATTTTATTCGGACTACGACGAATCCGAACCCTAAAGTAATATCTGCATTGTAGAAACATAAGCAGTATTAATATCGGGGTTATCAAATGCAATAACACGCATAGGCATGAATGATTGCATTGATTGAGAAGGAATACGTGCTGCTACTACATCTAAAGCTTTTATAAAAGAAGTATGTTTTTCACGTAATGCTCTTATTAATAGATTGGTTTGATATTCAACTTCATTTTCATTGGGAATTCTATTATATTCTACAGAATTATTAAAAATGTTAGTAAGATTAGATTCTTTACCAAAAGTAATATAGTTATAAAAACTCTTAGCTATTTTGTTTTTCGACTTCTTAATACTATCAAGAATACTCCTAAAAACTTGAGGTCTTTCCAATAAATTTTGAGAAATCTGTATAGATTCAAACGAAGTATTATTAATATAGAAAGTTAAATCATTAGTAACAATAATTTCATTACCTTTATCGTCTACATAAAGTTCAAAATCGTCAGAAACTTCATAAATAATATTTCCTTTACTATCAAGCCTTACGTTTTTCCCATCAACAGACATCAAACCTAGATTACTTCTATCTACTTTATGATACTTTTGCGTATCAATAGTGTCAAGCTGTGCTTTACTTAATAAATAAGTATGATTTCCAGTTGAAGTTTTTAAAGCTATAGAATAACTATTACTTTCAACCTATACTTCATTATTTTGTCTATACTATTCTACAAACCAATTTGGATTACTTTCTATTTCTGATAATGAATCGAATTGTTTTAATCCAAAATTAGTAGCAAAAGTCTTAGGCATTATTAATTCATATGCCTATATATTGATAGAAGATTTATCAACTGTTTTTAAATCTCCACCAATTCGTACTTTTGTAGAATTAATAATAGCCTATCTTACTAGAGGTTCTACTGTATTAAAGTTATCAGCAGTTACTCTTCCAGAGAATGTAGGAAGAATTAATTTAGATCCATTTCCAGTACCTAAATAAATATTTACCCATTGAGCATACCTATTATACCACTATTGAAGATCAACACTTTGGTCTTCTATTGAAGCATTATTAATAATTCCCGGAATAATATTTTTAAATTCGTTTGATTCTACATTAGCAATAGATTCTAACTAATTGTATACATTCTCAGAAATATTAAATAATGCAGTTTGATATTCTTGCTGAGTTAGTTCTCCTTTATCAAAACGAGATTTAACACTTTGATTATATTCTTGAATTTGCTAATTTTCTAGCTATTTTCTATCTTCTTCAAAAAATCTACCTGTGCGTAAGTAATATCCAATATAGAGAGTTCGATCACCATTCCCAGCAACAATTCTATCAAAAAACTATTTTTCAGATTTAGATAGTTTATTTACAGCAGACTAAAATTTTTTAGTTATTTTATCTTCAAATATTTCCCATTGTTCATCTGAAGAAATATTTTCCCAACTACCTAAAGGATATGATAATATAACATTCTATAAAGCAGGACTAAGTTTACGAAGATTTTCAGCAATAACTGGGTTAGTTACCCTATCTTCAATTTTAGTACTTGAACTAGTATAAGTAGAATCTGTCTAAGTTAAAATATCTGCTAATGCTCTAGCCTAAGTAACTGTAGTATTAGGAGCAAATTTATCAGTTAAAACTTTGCCTTTAACTGCTTGTCTTAATTCTTCAATTAGAGTACGATTCTAACTAGCCCATAATTGCCATAATGGTAAGTATGTAGTTTTATAAGAAAAATCTTCTCTAGCAGTTTTAGAAGTTAAACTAGGATTATATAATATGGAGTCTTGAGCAGGAGGTAATCCTTTTCCACTCTTCTTTATAACTTTCTAATAAACATCCTCAATAGTCATATTAGAAATATCCTATCCCATAAACTAAGTACCCTAAGCAAAACGAGCAAATAATGCACTAAATCTATTATCTCCAGCTGAGGAAACTTCATAAGAATTTGGAGCATTTACTGCCCATTTATAAGAAACTTGATTCTAATTTGAAGTTGGCTAAAAAGTAGCCTGAGATTTAAGAAGTTCTTCATACTATAATAATACATCCGGAGTTATCTATGAAAGATTCATTAAATCTTTCTACAACATTCTTCTAACTAAAGTTTCTAACTTATTTATATCAATAGTATGCTAAGGAAAAATATCTTGAGCTATTTGTAATAATGTGTTTGTTCTATCAGGTTCAGAAAGTTCTTTAGCTGCATTAATTTGATATAGAGCTTGTGCAGAGTCTAAATCCCAAAGCTGAAATCTATGTCCATCAGTAGTATTAAATCTCACATTATATGCTGCAAGGTCTCTACCGACAGTTACGTTTTCAATAACTCTGGTTACTTTACCATCCAGTATATCCTACTTAAGCTTATGATACTCAGAAGGAGTTCTAATGAGTTCTGACTATGTCTGTGGAACCTGAATAAGATTTCCATCAGCATCCTCAACTTCTGTCATTATGTCTCTCGTAACGAGGTATTCTCTACCTAATTCAAGATTAGAAATATTATTTTGAATTCTTTTTAATGCCTATTCATTAACTCGAGTTTCATAATCGAATCTAGATTCCCCTTCTTTAATAAGATAAACGTTATGCATTGCTTCATGTAACAAAGCAAAGCGCATCCACTCGTCAAAAGTTTTAAAATCGTAATTAAGTGGTTTAGAATTTCTAGTGCTACGCCAAGCTTTTTGATCAAACTTAGCTTTCATTAGTTCTAGATCAATTAAAACTCTTCCATCATGTGGATTACGCATAGCAACTGGCTGTCCGTCTATCTATGATATTAACTCTCCAGGATTAACATAAACTAGCTGTAATCCTGCAAAATCTCCCTAGCCTTGAGTCCATTGGTATGCACTATCAAAAATAGGAGCTTCTTCTTTCTATAGTTCTTCAAGTTCCTATTCAGGATTGGTAAATGACTCATATTTCCTTCCAGCATATATTTTGAATATATTATGAGAAGGAGTTAACACTGATAAAATTCCAGGAATTTTCTATTTAATACCAGCATTAGTAAGATATGAAGCAACAGTAGAGAATATTTTACTATATATAGTCTTATCGCTTAATGGTAAAGAAGCTTCAGAGAATTTAATTTTCTTACCTTCTCTAGCTTGTCTAATAAGATCGGATGCAACTAAATATGCAAAGTTATTCTAATTCGTTTTACTAGTTCCAAGAGAGTGTATAATAGCTTCATACATAGCTTCTTGAACACCTGTAATATCATTACTAGTAATAAATTCTTTTACAGCATTAAGATGTTCTTTAATACCAATTTCAGTAGACTTTCTAAGAGCATCATATAATCTAGTTGCAGCTTCAAAGGTATATCCTTTAGCAGCACAAGCAGAAATAACCTGAGTCATTAGAGATAATTCAGCATCATCAGCATGATGTTCTTTATCCAACTGAATACCTGCTTGATACATTTTAATACGTTGAGTATCATAAGCTACATCATCATAGTATTTAGAATTAGAATTAATATTAGCAGCTCCTTGCTTAACAGCACCTGCTGTAGCTAAATAATGAACGTCTACTTGTTTTAAAGGTTGCCATAAATCATCCTAAGTTTCTATTTCATCAATAGATATATTATTCTTAGTAATAATATTACCATTAGCATCCTCTCCAGCACAACGATTCATGATAGTTACTACATTCTCTACAGAGCTGTTAGAATATTCTAAATAATTCCCAGAATTATCAATTGACATTGAACGATCTCCTCCAAAGAACTACCATAATAAATAGTTAGTATTTATTATTTTTGGAGATTCTGTAATCTCTGGACCAATATGAGAATTTACTAAAGGACGTTTATACTAATCAATCTATATTTCCTATATCACTCTTCGATACTGGTTATTACCAAGAGATTCAATACGTATTATTTCAAATACTCTACCATTCTATTCAAAATATCTATTATTTAAGGTTATTTGATTTCCTTTGTAATCTTTAGTGATATTAACAATAGCAGGACTTCCATCTTCATTTAGCCAAACATGATTAGTCATTTTCTACATCATTTTCTATAAGAATGGAGAATTTCTAATCCAGTCATTAGTTAGACCAAATCCTGCAGTTTTAATAATACCTCCACCTCCAGTACGCTCATTTTTGAAATGTACAAACTATTTCTTAGAAATACCTGCGCGAGCACCTCCTAAAGCAAAGTTTTCAAGAAGTACTACAAAAGGATTAACAAAAGTAGCACCGTCAAATGGTTTAATGTCATTAAGTAATCCCATGATTGTACCCTGTTCATCATGTATATCATCAATTACTGCTAAGTTATAAACTTCAGGAATACCATTAAGTAAATTTAACTAAAATTCATGCATAGAAGCAGTAAATGACACATTACGTTTATGTTGTGCCTAGAAGTGAGCAGCTTCTTGTTCTAAAACTCTTTTATATAGAGCAGGTCTTGGATTGATACCCTCTGTAAAACCATTAGCTGCTTTAAATTCAGCTTCTCTAATAATTTCCTCTCTTGATTTACCTTTACTTTTTTCAGGATGATTAATAAATGATCCGACAGTACAATCCATAAATTCTTGAGTAAATAAATAATCAAGATAATTCCACGTTTCTATTGCTGGATGTAATTGTATATTTGGTAACTCATCAATTAATATAGCATCACTTACCTCTCTATCAAATATATGACCATTCTCGTCTTTATACTATCTAAACCTAATTAAATCTCGAGCAGAAGTTATATCAATTATTCTTCCATTCCAATTAACTTTAGCTAAGACAACATTACCAGAAGCATTTATCCATGTTGGATAGTTCTTTCTAAGATATTCTAACTCTTTCTACTTCTACTTATCACCTGTAGTATTAATTTCAAATCTAGATTTAAGTAGACTTTTTAAAACTTCTTTATGTTTAGTTTTCCAGAAAGTTTGTTCATCAGGATATAAACTAGAATCAATCCCTTTATTATTTAAATAAGTAGGATTATATCTAGCAATTTGAGAAATTAATACCTAATTAGAAGCTAATGAACCTTTAACTTTGATTGATTCACCATCTACGTTAATAATCTACTCTTTAGACTAAAAATGAGTCTAATCAATAAAAGTTAATGGATTAAGTCTATGAGATTGATTATACTATAGAGTTAAAGTCTTTATAAAATCAGCTGGGCTTTTTTCTCCAAAAGTATTACCTATTCTAACTTCCTTTCCTTTAATAACTTCAATATGCGAATTTTGTACCCACCATTGATTAAAAGCTTCAAAATTAGAAAGATAATCAAAAGGAGGAATAGTTAACTACGTAGTTGCAAATTGATGTAGAGTATTCCAATCATTCTAAACAGCTTCATACATTCTAGTATATACTGTCCCAAACTATTTAGCTATTAGCCACCTTAACTCTTCATGATTAAATTCTCTAATAGGTTTTACAGTACCATCTTTAGTAGGAATAGCTTTATTCAAATTAATTTTAATACGTCCTATAGTACCTTTATCAGAATTTACAGAAGGTAAAAACATTACATGTCCATCACCGACTAAAGAATTTGGATTTTCAGTTAGACTGATAGCTAATCCTCCAATATAATCATTTACAAAACTAGCATAAGAAAATTCACTTACACACATATCTACAAAAGACTTACTTTCCATTCCATCATAGTACTCTTTTGCAGTAAAAGCTCCTTCATAAAGACCGGGAACATTTAGAATAAGACAATCCTTGGTAGCTGACCCTGCTTGTTTTTCTTGAAGTTCAAACTGAGACCATTGAGAACCTAATAGACGACTCTGCGTCTACATACTCTAACCATTTCCAGCTCCGTCTTTAGTTTGAGTTGCTGTGGTAATACCTGCTGTATTAGCTTTTGCAATTGCTATAGTTCGTAAAGTGTTAATATCAGCACCAGAAATAGAATTAACCATTTCTAACTACTTATCATATTTAGGAGCATTATTACCAAAAAGTTCTTTTAATTTTACTTCTTTTTCAATAATATCCTAGATAGGATCTATATATTTAGAAATTATATGTTGATTTAATACTATTCTAGAAGCAAACGAAAGTAAATCTTGCATTAATTTACTTTTGCCTTCAAAAGATTCTACTAGAGCATTCTATAAATCAATATCATCGTTAATATTTAAACGTAATTTACTATCCAAGAACTATAATACATTAGAATCCTACAAGAGAGCTTCAAAATTAGTAATTATTTGTCCGTTTTTGTCAGTAAATATTACCGCAGAACCAGAAGTATGTACCGTAGCTGTTATATTAGTATTAGGAATAGTAAAAGTAATCTAATTCTTAGAATTTTCTTCTAACTATAATTTATTCTCGTACACAGAAATATCTTTTATAGTTCTAGTACTATTTGCTGTATTAATAGTAGTTTCAATATTACGCCTTAGGTTATTTATATTTTGAGATACGAACGTTCTAGCCTATAAAACACCTTCTTCATCTCTATAATACTATACATATCCTACATTAAATATAGTATCTGCAACCTATGTAATAAAAGAATAATAATCTGTTTCTGCATCTAGTTTAGATAAATTATATAAACTATTTACTTCTAAAGGACTAAACACGCCTTTAGATAGAGAATAAATTACTTTCTTATCACCATCTGAGAAAATTTTAGAATTAAAACCAACAGTATTAATAAAATTCTAATTACTTAATAACTCAAAAATTGCGCTCAAATACTTTCTAGGATTTCGTCTAATTACATTAATTAAACTGCTAAATCTAACTTCTCTAAGAGTTCCATCAGAATTTCTAGCAATTGATTCGATTATTTTTTGAGTTTTCTCAGATAAAGAATTCCAATATATTGGAGTGTCTAATCTATTTCCATATCTAGCAGGTTTAATCATAACATGATTAATAGCACTTTCATTCCAAGCTAAATCTTTAATTTTACCAATTATATACTAGTAATCAGCAAAAGTAAGAAATTTACCAGAAATAGGTGTAGATCCTTGCCAATTATATAAAGGAGTGGTATTAATAGCTAATTTGGTAATAAAATCAGCTTCACTTTCTACATCTCTATCTTCAGAAGTAGTCCAAGTAGTTAATAATTTAGCTGTTTTCTTACCAATTGCATATTTATTATCTCTTCCAGTCTTTTTTCCAAAATCCTATATTTCGATAATATCCCCAAGAATTACATCTAAATAAGAATCAAAATTCTATAGGATTATATTAGCATTGTAAGCATCTAATTCTAATCTTGCAGATTTATAAGTAGGATCACTGGAATTATTTGCTCTTTTATATAAGGAACGTAATCCGTCTAAAGAAGTTCCAGTAATATCTGAAGAAGACATAAATCTACTTCTAGATAAATAGCTAGTAATAAGAGGTCTAAGATGAGTTAATACCTAAGTAATTTCACCATCTTTATATAAAATAGGATTTGCTAAAGCATCTTTAGCTTCCTCAGATATAGACATAGAGGGCTTTATAATAGAGTTTAAATATTCAACAATTTTATTTAATAGTTGTTGTTGATATATTCTAATATTTTTATTCATTTCTAGATTAGAAGCTACAATTCCTACATCCTAACCCTCTATTTTGATAGATCCTCTATTAATAAATAAAGCATCAAATATATTTTGATTAGCAGTATCCATAGCCTATTTTTTAGCTTCTGTTACCATGCCATAAGCATTATCTAAAAATTCAGAAGTAACATTCTATCTTAGTTGCATTTGTTCTGCTTCTTGAAAAGAAGCATGCTCAGCTCTGGCCTAAGATTGAGTGTTAGGTAATACTCCTAATTTATTTCCTTCTAATATATTTTTAATATTAGTAATATTAAAGAAAGTAGGATTACGATCTACAGCACCCTAATCAAGTAGAGTGCTGTAGATAGTATCCACGACTTCTGTAATATTTGAAAGAGTATACTCCTCTGAGATATTCTTTAATTCTTTAGTAATATCTGCTATGAGCTAATCTGTAGTTCCCTCCATAAAACTATTAGTCACTACTAGAGTTTCTATTCTTTCATTAATCTCGCCAAGATTTATATTACATTTTTCAGCCATTTTAAAATAATAATGTTATTTTTACTGGGCAAGCAGTTAAATCATTGCTGGCCTCTCGTTTTTTATACTATTCCATAGCTATTAAATCCTATACAATTTGCTATTGTAATGGAGATAGCTCCTTACCATCTATTACTTTCTATATCATGAATTCTCTCAAGGTTATATCTTTATTTCCTGGAGTAGGTCCTAGTTTAGGTAAAGCTATTAGTTCTGCAATAAATTCATCATAAGAATTAATATTAAAGATAGCAGCTAACTTTTTATCTGCTTTAAATACCTATGCTAATAAGGACTTTGCTTCTGTAGTATAATCTACAATAGTATCCGGGGTTATAGATAATGTAGGAACAACATTCTATGATTGAATTTTAGGTTCCCAAATTTCTATAGTATTATTTAATGTGTTAATAATACCATCATATAATTTTCCGTCTACAGATAACTATATTATAACTTCGCCATTAATCTATATTAAACTACTAATATCTGTAATAGGCTATCCATTGTTATAAATTATCTTGTTAGTTCCTTGAATATCCTATTTAGAAGTAGTAATAAATAATTTATTATTTAGTATTATAGCTATATTACTTCCAGTAGTAGAATTAATCTAGTTAGCAATTTCTACCTAAGTTTCATGGATAGTTTTACCTTCAAATATTTTTGGATCTAACCAAATATTCGTTTTAGATAGTACATGATCTATAATTGATTTTATTTGTCGCTATCTTTCATTATTTTCTTTGTCTTCTCTAGTTCTAATAGGGTTATTAGCTAAGTTAGAATTACCATGATAGTATAAAGGATCATCAGGAGTTCCCCAACGATTATTAGCCGTAGCAGAATTGGAATCAACATTATTAGGTAAATTTCTACTAGCCATTAACTAAGCTATAAATCCACCTATATGCCCTTTAAAAGTATAAGAATCCACTTTACCATGAATTAAGCAAGGTTTTCCTTCTAAAGAATAATTATCCTAGTTAGGAATAATAAATCCTTTAAAGCTATTATGATCGTTTCTTGGTATAGGGAAATGATAATATAAATTTATTCCTAATTTTGTGGCAGCATCTTGTAAAATCTTAATAGCTTCTACATCCTTGAAATGAGTTCCATCGGTTAGATTTATTACCTAAGATAATTTATATAAAGAGCCTCTAAATAAATACATTAGAGTTTCTGGACCTTTTCCTAGCCCTTCCTCAGACCAATTCTCAGTTTCATTTAGTATAGCTTTTAACTATTGTGTTGAAGCATCTAAAGGAATCCTTTCTAGAGCAGCTAAAAGTTTAGGAGCTATTTTACCTAATTTTTTATTAATTAAATCTACTACCTACGGATCTTGAATTAATCCTTTTAATAATTTAAAAGTAGTAGGGAAATATCCAACAGAAATAAACTTTCTAGAACCATTGATAAACTCGTCAATTTGAATACAGTAATCATCTATATTAGCCTTAGGAGGCTAAATATACATTAATACTACTTTTTTTGGAGCATTGGAATTTCTTATCTATTCCATATACTAATCAATAATTGCAGCATCATTATTTATTTTAGTATCATAAGATACTAGTACAAAAGGATGTCCCTTTTGGATAGGTGTTTGTATATCATTTATAATGCTATTAGTAGCAATCATGATTTTAGTTACAGTAGTCTATGGACTATGATGAGAATTAACTTTATTGCCATAATTAGTTGTTCCAGCAAAATCTGCAATACTTATCCATTCAGATTCTGGATTTGTATTACCATTAAATCTTAATCCATCAGTTAATTGATAATATCCTTTTTTATTAATTACATGAGCACCAGTAAGTTGTAAATCCTTTATAGGAGTCCATTCTAGATTTCTCTAGTACTTAATAAAGTTACCAGTCATCTAAAATAGTTCGAATAAATCAATTAGTTCTTTGTACTAAATTGAATTTTCATACTCTTGAATTAGTGCTGTAGATATATCTATTAGATTTAGGTTAGGATCAGTTCCCTATGCAATGTCCTATTCCCAATTAGGATTCTACTAATTAGCTAAGATTCTAAAAGTTTCATAGACTTCACTGAATACAAATTTTCCATCTGTATTCTTCATCTAAAGAATAGTAAATGGAGAAGATAAAGTTAATAAAGGGAGTTCTAAAATGTTTCCAGTTTCTTTAGTACCTATAATAAGCACTAATGATTTACTATTTACTTTACTACTATCGGAATCAGTACTACCATTAAATAAAGTTCTCTCTTTAGTGCTTTTCTCATAAGGGCCTGGAGAAGATGATGAGAATCCATCAACATCAACAGTAAAACCATCTCCTTTTCTAAGAGAACTCTTTAAAGCAAAAGTAGTATAAATATTTGAAAATCCAAAAAAATCTTGAATTGCTTTGTCAATATCAGCCTTATTTTCAGTATTAAAAACAATACTTCTTAATTCTCCAAGAATATTTATATATTCCTAAAGACTTTGTTTAGGTTGATTATAAAATTTATCAATCTTAATAAGACCATTAACACTGTCTATTCTATGTCTAATACGTTCTTCACTACCAAGCTAAATAGCTTCTCCATTTTCTCCTTCTAATACTCCTGTTTCAAAGGTATTAAAAGAATGAAAAAGCATGTTAATAGGAATAGACTATCCTTCTTTAAATTCTTCTACTGAAGCTTCTGGAGTTTCTTCTGATTCACTCATTTCATCTATTTTCTCCTAATAAGTAACATCATTAGATATATCAAACTCTGTAGTAGATGATATATCATCATCAAAAGGATCTGACTGAGGTTGATAAGTATCTATAAGAGGAGAAGATTTTTTTCTTATATTTTCTTTAGCTGTATCAAAATCCTACTATAAGTTATATTCGGATATAATTCCAGGATATCTAGCTTCTGCCTATGTAGCTATATTATCTATTTCCTATTCAGAGGTAGTAGAAATAATACTATCTAAAATTCCAGCAATATAATTATTTTTTTCTTCCTAAGCTAGATTGTTAGTATTAATTTCTTCTTTTCTAGTATTATAAATAGTTTCAATATCCTACATTATGTCAGGATATTGTTCCTACGCCAACTGTATTAAAATATCTAAATCATCAATAGTATTAACTCTTAAAATATCGGCTGTTAACTATCTAACAAAATCTTGACGTTTTGTTACTTCATTTAATTCATTAATTTTAGATGCTTTAACTTCTAATATATCTGGATCAGAACCTAACTAAGCATACTTACTATTAATAATAAACTAGTTAATTTCATCCTCACTCTAAGCCTAATTTATAGCCTATAGTAAAGATTGTTTTTCAGCGTCCATAGCTGCCTATAAAGCAGCTTCCTATGCAGCCTTATCGTTATTATCACTTTTAGAAGTAGGAGGTATATTTTGCTATCCTCTAGGAGTTATCTATACAGGATTGCTATTTTGAATTATTTTGTTTAAAACTTCCTTTCTCTTCTCTGCAAATTGATTAATAACTTTCTTAGAAAGAGGTTCTTTAATAGGAACTTCTGTTTTTAAAGAAGTTTTTGTTTTAACAAGTAATTTATCATTACCTTCGGGCATAATTACTATACTACCTTGTTGAGCACGACTAATACCTGTATATAAATCACGAAGATAAGTAGGAATATCAGTATTTTCATCAACTTCTATATCGATAATATAATATCTTCCCTCTAAACCCTGAGCAGCACCTCCTTCAAATGCTTCAATATATGGTTTATCCTTTAATTTCTCGTATAAGACATTACCAGGCTTATTAAAAATATAACCTATTTTTTCACCCTCCTTTAAAGTAGGAACTAACTTTTCAATTTCTGTTAATATTCTATCAACTTGGCTATTCTTATCACTGGAATCAATACCTGTTATCTAATTAGTGTCATTACGAGCAACATCAACATGATAATGAAGAATCTTATCTCCAAATAATCCCTCTTCAGTTTCAGCATATTCTAAATCTAATACTCCAGAAGGATCTTGTAAGAATAACTGTGCTTTAATTAAGTTATTTGTTTTAAGAGTATTATCAGTACGCATAGATACTCCTAATTTTGGAGAACGAATAAAGTTAATTCTATCAAGTTCAACTCTCCATACCAACCCAGCAAAAGCATTATCAGAAGATTTTACTTTATGTTGGCCTACTACTCCAGACTAATCAAAGTCTCCTGCTACTAATACAGTAATGCCATAAGTCTAGGCAAATTTATCAATTAAATCTAAATCATAAGCTGTAAATTTAGAAATTTCATCAATGATAATTAAAGATGATGGAGTTTGTGTTGGAGTTATATCTAATTTAGATTTTATTTCTCCTTCTTGAGTGATAGTATAATCAATATCAGGAACAACATAATTATTATTCGCATCTTTAGAATAATCAACCCAATTAGTTCTAATAAATTTCATTAGCTAATCTCGTCCAAAAGCTTTAGAATTATCAGAAGTTAATCCTATGTCATTCTATAACTTCTATGCACTGTCTGGATTAGCGCCATGAGTAACTATTACATCTTTTAATATATCAGGATGGAATTTTTTTAAAAGTTCTATTGTTAGCTTAAAAACACCTGAGCTTTTACCGCTCCCAGGAATGCCTTCAGTTAACATAATATTAGTATAACGAGGGGCTGGTAAGAAATTAAGAGCGTACTTTGCTAAACTATCCTTAGCAAGTATTTCTTCTTTGCCAAGTTTCTTTAAAATTTCCTTACGTTCATCCTCTGTTTTATTCTACCAATCCTCAATAATAGCTAATCTCATAGCATTATAGAAACTAGTAAATACATTACCATTTACAATACTAGCATAGTTATTGTATATAGCTAATTCCTAAGTAGCTATTGGAGCTAAAGGTTTATCAGAATCTTGTCCAATAATTTGTTTATATTGAGAGTAAAAGTCTTCTGCCTTTACTACTGCTCTACTAGCCAACCACCATATAAAAGAGTTATCGTCTAAAGTTTCTAAATCTTCATTAAGAAGATTATCTGCTTTAGTATATAAATCAAAATTATCAAGACTTAATAATTTAGCTAATTTAGTAGGATCTTCTAATACTGCTCTATTAGTCTCATTCTAAAAGAAATCGTAAATAGCATTTTCAATAACTAAATTTTCTTTCTAAAAAGCTTCCTAATCCTTAACAGTAGTCTAATTATTAGTTAATAATTCATCATGTAACTTTTGAGTGTTAAGTGTAGCTATTAACTATTTAACAGATTCTCCATCAAAATCATCCAGTTTATCCAAAATCTGGACAATATATTTCATTCTTTTGTATGTTAAAAGATCTTTTTTAGTAGCTACACGTTCCTATTTAGAAAGTTTTTGTCCAGTGTTAAGAGCATGTATCCTTTTTAAAAGCTTTAACTTATTAAGATTTACATTAATATCTTCTATAAATAAATCAGCAACAGTTTTATCAATTTCAGCTAATTGTAATTTCTCTGCACCTTTTACCTTTGTAGAAGCTTCATTAAGAGTAGCATTAAATCCAAATAAATTTCCAAAATTAGCATTATCGGTTCTTGCTGCTTTAATAGCAGCTGAATATAACTCCATAGTCTGTATAGCATTCTCCAACTCAACTATAAGACCATCAACCTAAAAATTAGTGATATTTTCAGATGATTCGTTAAATGCAGTATTAAGTTTTTCGATAAGCTAAGTTAAATTTATTGGGTTCTATCCTATAGAAATAGAAAATTTATTTAAATTCTATTCAAGTGGAGTATTATTTAATGCCTCAATAGCTCTTATATCTTGAAATAATAGGGTAGATAATTCTTCATACTCATTTATAGAAGTCATATCCATAGTAGCTTCTAATTCCTAATTCCTAGAATCAATAAGAGGAGGTAGAATAATACTTCTAACCTAAGATAATAGTTGAGTTAACTAATTCTTAGTTTCTTTATTAGCAAAACCTCTATTTAAAACTTCCTGTACATAAGAATGTAAGTTTGTAGACAGAGTATCATATACTAATTTTTGCTACTCTACATTAAAGGGCTAATGAATAGCATCTGCTTCTTCTTGTGTAGTATCCTCTGTAATAGCTTTAGCTGCTTCAGCTCTTCTTGTTTTAATATCTTCTAACTAAGCTTTCTATTCATCAGTTCCTAAAATAGAAATTAATTCAGAACCTAAGATAGATACCTAGTTAGACATTCTAGGAGTTACACTTTGACCTTGTTCATTTTCTATTGTCGGTATATTAACTACATCCTATGTAACCTATAATAGATTCTAATTATTAGTATATAATAAACGTTTGTTAAGTTTATCAACTGCCTAAGTTATTTGCTGTAATTCCTTAGATGTAGATAAATATGTTTGTTCATCTTCTTTTATGACATTACTAAATTGTTTAGCAAATTCTAGAAAATTAAGAGCCATAGTCTAAAGATTTTCTCTAGCTTCTGTAGTTTTCCAGTTTTTATATTCTTTAGCAGCCTATGCTTTTTCTTCTTTAGTTAAGTCCTAAAATTTTTTACCAAATTTCTATTCAGCATATAAAGGAAAAGTTGTTTTTATAAAAGAACCACTTAAAAAAGGAGTAGTTTCCCACAATGCTGTAGCAATGAACTCTACAGCTCTTTTACCTGAAACCAAGTCATCTAATTTCTACTTCTTCTCTTTAATAGATTGCTATCTTTTTTTAATAGCTTCCTAAGTTGTATTAGAAATATCATTATGACGAGATTCTGTATCAGATACCTTTCCGTCTTTATTAGTATCTAAATCTCTATTAGCTAAAGCCTTTAGGTCCTAGGTTTCCTAAATTATCTGTGATAATAAAGAATTATATTCTTGAATATATGCTCCTGCAGTAGTAGATTCTTGTAAAGCTACTAATCTTAAATCACCTAAAGTTTGAGCATCTAGGAATTGGTTATCAGATACTGCTCCATTTGCAGAAAGAATACCTTGAATAATGTTTATTTGATTCTATATAGCATTTTTAAGAGCTATATCCCTATTATTTTTTTTAGTTCCGGGATTAAATACTACCTAGTCTTTGATAACTTCATAGTCAGTAGATAGATTAGGATCATCAAGTGTCATTTTATTAACATCTTTCATGAACTAGTCTAATCCACCATTTCTGGCCATATAAACTAGTTGTTCTACCGCCTGTCTATCATTCATATTATTATAGCTATCAATCATTTTATAATTGGTAACTACATTAGTAAGACCACCTCCGACAGCTCCACCAACTAAAGATAATAAGTATCTATCTCTTATTTCAGAACCATTCCATTGTCCAGTAGTAAAATCATATCCAAAAGTATTAAGTCTAGTATCTTCTCCTTGAAGCCATTTAACTACATCATAACAACCTTTAGAAAAATCAGCTAATAATTCTTCTGACATTTCTTCAACACCTTCAGCAGCAGCACTAGTTAAAGTTGCTGATAGAGTTTTAGAACCATTAGCCTTAGAAGCAGTCCATACATCATCAAATGCATTTTTACCAGCATTTAATAACTTTTTAACATATGTTTGTTTACCCTCCTTAGTAGCTGTAGATGCTACCTATCCTATTTCTTTTTTAGCAGTAAATAAAGCTTTAGCAATAGCTTGATTTCTATAAGTATCAAGACGAGTTTCAGGAATATTCCATCTCCCTAATCCAGTTTTTAAAAGTTGATATTCTCCAAGAGCATATCCTATAGTAAGAAGAGTAGCGTCTATATCAGAAGCTCCTGCTGCTTTTGCTTCACCATAGGTATCTCCTACAGTAATACCAGTCATATAACCCCTACTAATAATTTCTCCCAATTTGTTATATCCTTTTATAAAGGAATCCATTTCAGCCTAAGCTGCTGATGCAGCTCTAGCTTCTAATACAGAACTAAATTTTAATAAATCTGTACTAGAAGCTCCACTTTTTTCTAAGGTAGATAATTCAGTAGTAAGTAATTTTCTATACTTATTTACTAATTCAGTTTTTCTTGTCACTTCATTAGTAACATCTATCATAGAAGTACCTTTAAATAACTAAGGAACTTTGGTAAAAATAAACCTCTATTCTTTTAGCTACCCAAATACATCGCCTATAAGATTAATCATATTTTCAACACACCAAGGATGTTGTCGTGCATATTCAGTAGCTGCTCCTTGTCTACTCATTGATTTTGACCATCCTTCTAATGCTGAAAAAGTTGGACTGTCGCTTCCAGAAATCATTTTTCCCATAGTTCCTAAAAGTCCTGCCATTTGAGTTGCTATACTAATACCTGCAATCCAAGGTCCTACATAAGGCAAGAACATTGATCCAACTAAGGCTAAAGTTCTCATGGTTGATCCAATAACACTTTTCTGTTGTATATCGTCAGCATCAAAAAAATCAAGTTGGTTAGCCCAAGAACCATCAGTAGTTATAACATTTCCTTTATTTAAGACTCTTCTATTATAAATGTCTCTACCATCAAGCTTTTCATAATAAAATTCACCATTATTGTCTGTTTTAAGACTTCCAGCTTCGTGTTCAACAATTTCTCCAGTTATAGGATCTTTATGAGTACCAGCAGTATCATACTAAGCTAATACTAAAGTGTCCCATAAATAACCAACGAAATTATCATTAGGAGCATCTCCCCATTGAGCGTTTTCTAAATTTTCACCAGCTGTAGTCGGATTTAATAATACTTTATTTGTCTATGCTAATTCATCATCAGATTTAGTCCTTTCTCCAGAAATACCCGGAGCAACTAACCCCTATGTAATATGATAGGGATTAGCTACTTTAACTTCTATAAAATCCGGGCCTTGACGTCTTTTTTCTGGTTCCGCATACATGTTACTTCTATGAAAAGTAGCTTGTTTTTTCATAGATTCATTAAAATCAGCCTATGCTAAATAGTTATAATAAACTTTAATATTATTATAAAAAGCGTCAAATCTAGTTTGATCAAATTCACCATACTAATCTTTAAACTATTCTCTTATTTTATCATTATGTTCGTAAACACTTTTATCCTATAAAGAGGTGTTATTAGCAGATAATCCTGAAGTAATTAAATTATCAATTGAGGATTGAGGATTCTAAAGTATATTTACGAATAAATCATATTCTTTTCTTTCTGCCATTATTAATATATTTGTTCAGTAGTTAACTAAGTTCTACTCTAGATAGCCTAATCATAAATATCTTTCTATATAGCGTCAGAAGCTGATATTTTATCAGTAGCAGATGCCATATTATAACTCTCAAAGAGAGGTACCCACATAACTCCTTTATATATGGAATCTCCCCAGAATCCAAATATTCCTTTACTGAAACTATAATTTTTATCAGATTCCTAAATCGCTGAAACAACATTCTCAGCTTCATAATCATCAGTAACTTCTTGTAAAAGGGAAGTATTACCTTTAACTACATTACCATCTGTAGCTACAGCTATAATAGCAAACCTAGCCCACTTTTGATTTAGCTTACCCGAAGAAGAATAAGGAGGATCTAATTTATGTTTCTAATAGACCTAATTAATAGTCTAATACTATGATTCAGCCTATTTTTTATCATTCATATTAATACCCATCTACCTAAGTTCTTCATCAGCTTCTTTTTTCCTCTATCTTACTGCTGGAGATATATTAGGTACTATAGTTCCATTTTCATTCTATATACACGGAAAGTCAATAGTACGTATTTTTCCATCCTATGTAATTACATGATTGAGATCAAAAGAAGATATAATCTATCCTCCTATAGAAGCACTTTGTAAATCTAATATTCTTCCTAAGGAGCTTTGCATTACATCAGAGATAGGTTTTCTAACTCCTAAATCTTTGTCTTCTTTTCCAACTAATGGAAGAGTATTAGCCTTTACTATTGTTAGATTTGAATCTCCTATATTAATACCAAAAGTTTCTAGAGCGCCGTATCCAGCAATAAGTTTCTCAGCGATATTCATTTTATCTGAATCTTTTTCAGTTTTAGTTCCAGTAAGTTTACTTTCCGTTCCTAAATATTGAGCAGAATATTTATTTTTGGAGTCAAGAGTTCCAAGTATCATAGCACCAATAATACTCTGTGCAGATTCTTTTGTCCCGTCTTTAGTTTCCAACATAAGTCTTGTCTTAGCATTAGCTGGAAGAGTACTATAAATGTAAGCTAAAGTAGCATTAACTTGGCTCTAGTCTGTCTGTGTAAGTTCAGTAGATATTTTATAATAACCTTCTGGACCGTATTGAAGCATTTGTTCAATGATCTGCTAACCCTTAGCCACTTCTTTAGGAATGAATGTCTCGGAACCTGTTTCTGTCTTCCCTAGTTCTCTAAACCTATCTTTAATCATTTTATGAACTTGTTCAAGACCGATTCCATTCTCAACAATCTAAAATATCTTATTGTTATTAATGTACCCCAGATGTTGAGACCTATACCATAACAAATTGGAATTCGTAAGAGCTTGATATTCACCAGATTGTTTAGCTTGAACCCATTCTTCTGGCCTCATAGAAACAATCTTCTAGTCTTTATCCAAAGCTAATACACTACCGTTAAGTGTAATGGCTATGTCATTTAGACTATTATTCTCTACAGCTCTATCGTATGTCTCCTTAAATAAGTCCCTGTTATATTTAGCCTATTTAAGTTTGTATAGATTAGTAAGATAGGTTGTAGCAAGATCATTTATATCATCTTGTCCGGTTACTTTAGCAATTCTTAAAGTATTAGTAAGACTGCTAACTAACTGTTGCATCTCATTTGGAAGTCCATCCAGATCCTTAAGCATTGAGAATAATTCTTTCTCAGTTAGCTTGCCCTTGTCGGAATCATCCTTTTCTCTAGACTCAGATCTCCTAGACGGAGCCGCAGCTCGCCTAGGAGTTTCTGTCTATATTGGTTTATATATGGTAAATAGGGATTCAAATCCTCCTCCCTATTGGTATTTAGGTGTATTCATACTTAAACATATCTTCTATTCCAATTAAATAAAGCGTTGCTTTCTTCTGTGTAGGGATTAGTGTAATGTAGTCCATAACGGTTTGCCATACTTTGATAAATCATAGCATTAGCACGAGCACGAGCTTCTTTTAGATACTTCTAATATCTATCCCATTCCGACCACTCAGTATAATCTGCATTTCTACCTTCATCAGTTTTAGTCCAAGCAAGTAAAGCTGCTTTAGCAGGTTCTATTGCATTATTATACCATTTTTCGGCTTGATTAGCAGAGATCCTGTCATAAAAGTTGTTAGCATGTTCTCTATTCTCATCCATTCTGGTTCTAATCCTAGATTCAAATCCTTGTAAGAAGTTATCCCAAGATTGCCAGTTGGATTTAAGACGAGTTGCGCCGAGTTGTGCTCTTTCTCTATTGGTCTGGTTAATAGAGGCTCTATTGAAGTTAGCAACCTCAGATCTTCTAGCCATATTATCTTCCTGCCTTGCTAATGCTTCTTTTCTAGAATTTTCAATACTCGCTCTATATTCTCTTAGTCCTTGTAACCAAATATCCTATGCATGTTTTTCAGCTTCTAACTATCTAGCAACTTCTAAACTAGCATCGGAGGTAATTGGTATAGCAGACTATCGACGTAACTTATTAGCACTATTGCTAGCCTATTGCAGAATACTTAAATCACCTAGAATTGGAGAATATCTTTCATAAGTATCTTTAAGTACAGGCTTTAATGAAGGAAGCACTGTATTATAAACTTTATTATTAGTATGTAAAGAAGCCCATAGACGTCCTACTCCAATTAAATCTGAAGTAATCTCTTTCCAATCAAATTTAGGAGAATCTAAACCTGGAGGGGGTAACTAATCTTCATCAACAACACTCTAAGGCTTTTGTTCAGCAGTTTCATCAGGAGTTAATCCTAATTGAGGAGTAGATCGTATTTCTTTCTAAATTTCATCCTTAGTTTGATTCTAAACGTCTACTAGATCATTAAGTAAAGCAATATCTCCGTTAGCTTTTTTATAAACTTCAAATACTTGAGGTTTTCCGTTTAATATTCTAGTTATAGTAAATGTTCTAGCTTTTCTTTCCTCTGGAGTTAATTGATCAAATTCTTTTTCATATCTATCCATTCGACGATGCCATGTCTGAGAACCTGCTATTGGTTCTAGATCTTTTTGATATGATAAATTATAAGCTTTAGTACCTCCAGTTGTCTAACTTCTAGAATTAAACATTTTAGCAAATAATCGATTATGTTCTTGAGCATTAGTAGTCTTATAATTAACATCCTAATCCTCCCAAAAGGAACGTATTTTCTGAGCATTTTCATTATATTGTGCTACAATTTGTTCAGGAGTAAGATTTTCATCAAATGTTTTAACGAAGTTATTTATATCCTAACCAACAGCGTTAATATCTGCTGTGTATGCCTAATTAGCTGCAGCAACGGAACTTAAATCGCCAGCATGACCATGAAAAGTAGTATTTGAGTCCCATTTATCATTTGGTGAATCCTCGGTCCATCCCATTAAAGCCTATTGTTTGTATAATTTTTCAAACCACCCACCTCCTTCAAATTTTTTTAATTTTCCACCTTTTTTATTAGAAGGCACTTGTTTGATAAAATCATCATGCCAATGGGTAGTATAGAACGGAATATCCCATCTATCCATTTCCCGTAATGTATGATTTCCATCTGGGCTTATAGTATAAACGAATCCAGTACGTCTAGAATTTAGTGTGCTAGACACAAATGGAATATAATAGGAATTTGGGTCAGTTGGGAACTAATGAAGAATTTTTCTTCTTCTTGCTGCCTCTAAAGCCTATCTAATGATGAAATTATTTTCAAATGAAGTTAATTGTCCAAAACCCTATAAGATAGATCTTCCTCGATTAAGCTCCTATCCTGTTGGGCTGTACTTAAGACCTGTTCGAATTAGTTTTAAGAGATTATCTTTAGGCATAGTCATCAAGATAGAATTTAACCTAATCCTGCCTTCTCTCTTATATACGGCTGTAGTTGTAAGCGATCTATTAGTAAGGTCGGTTACAGTACTTCTAGGATGTGTAGCGGCTCTCCACTCATCCTCGTTAGTATAAGTATTTTCATTAGAGTCATCTCCTGTACTTGGGGTAGCTGGAGTATAAGCAGTATTACCATATGTTTCTCCAGAGAAGAACATATCTCGCAGATTAGACATTCCAGTGGCTCTGCTTAAATCTAAATATTCATTATCTTCTACAGTCCCATTATTAAACGCTGATAGTGCTAAATCAATATTTTCTAAAGCTGTAGCTTTATCAGAATCTGTAAAAGATGTAAATAGACTATCAAAATTATTTTTAACGTATTCTAATCCGGATTTAAATCGTGCTGAACGCTCAGTATTTCCACGCTTCTTTGTTTTAGGATCTGGAAGGTCAAGGTCAATAAAGTCATTAAGACTTTCCTTATCGCTTCCATATAAACGTTTAACCAAAGCAGAACCAACACTAGAATTTCCTTCCCACTTAATCTTAGAGGGATCAGGTTTTTCTTCAGGAGCCTTATATACACTTTGATTTCTTAGAACATTTCCTAAAAATCCAGCAGCTAGTCCAGCAGCATCAAAGCCTTTTGTCTGATTAGACATTCCAACAGAGTTGTTATAACCTCCACCAATTTTATATGTAAAAGTACCATCATTTATTCCCTGAATCATTCGAGAATAAGCTTCCCGTACCTGTTGTTTTTCCTTATCCTTTAATCTAGAGTTAGCCAACCAGTAACCAAACTCCGACTCAGCATCTCTTATATACGCATCAAGGTCAATATCATCATTACCTCTTTTGTATAGTCTAGGCTGAGTTGTTTTTCCTCCCGGTTCAAATTTCTTTATTACCTAAGACATACTATTATAATTAAAAATGGGAGCATATAACTCAATATACACTCCCATCTAATTTTAAACAAAATTATTTCTTAATTCTACGGAGTAGTACCCCTCCCTTCTTAAATACGGGTTCTCCTTGCGGTTCTTGAGGTGCACCTCCACCCATCTGTTGTACTAGTGCCATTAATCCTTGGCATACTTGCATAGCAATCTGACAGTCCTGTGCCTGTAATGCCTGTGCAGCTGCTTCGGCAAGCATCATCATTGGATCCTGCCCACCTGCATCTGCAGGAGCAGCTTCCGGAGCACCGCCCTCTGGTGCCATTGGTTCCTCAGCTGGCGCCATCTCACCGCCAGCCTGATGTTTGCGAATGTTTCTTGGTGTAAATAACATAGTTAATACAGTTTTTATTTATACTACTTAATAATGGTAAAATTATATAAAATATCTGACTTATCAAAATTAAACTTTAATGAATCAAATTATTGTTATCTTACTTCCTTCTCATAATTGAGGAATAAAGTTCGAGGAATCTGATATATAATTTCTGATATTATTGATAAGCTCTATTAAATCATCTTCTGTGTAAGAGTATTTTACTCTAAATAGTTTACATTTATTTTTTAAACATTTTTGATTTTTTAGAAGATCTCTTTCTTGCAGTACTTTAAAATATTGATCTTCTCCAAAGTAATCTATTGATTGATAATGTTGTTCTCCATCATACTCTATTCCAAAATTGTATTCTAAACAATAAATATCAAGTCTTTGTTTTCCTAACCAATCAGAAGTATATTCTTGCTCAAATTTAATATTAGGAAAGTAATCCTTTATTTTAGAGTACAAAATCCCTTGATTTTTAAAACTACATGCTTGACATCCACTTCCTCTAAGGTGGATACTAGGTAATTGATTGAATTCACCATGAATAGGACAGATAATAGTTACAGGAATATCCTTTTTAATGTATTTAACTTTTGAATAATCATATCTATTACCATGAATTAGTTTAGATTTTTATATAAATTCAATAGTATTAGATCTACATCGTTCTCCTATTTTTATTCCTTTACATTTAGGACATCCTGAGGTTCCTTTAAGATGGTTACTAGGAATAGGATAAAATTCCCCATGTTCAGGACAGATTACTGTAACGGGAGTTTTATTATCAATATATTTTACTTTACTATAATCATATTTATAATTATAGATAGAAGCTGCCCTCTCAATCCATTCCTCTGTAGACGGTTTGTATTTACCAGAACATTTACTGCATCCATACCCTTTTAAATGATCTCCTGGAGCTTGCCAAAAATCACCATGAATTACACATGTTATTTTTACTGGTATCTTATTATTTTTGTAAGTTGATAAATCATATTTATATTTATCTCCATGTATTTTTCTTGCTTTTTCTATAAATTCTTTAAATCTTTTCTCTCTTTCACATTCAGGACAATTTATATGTTTTGTCATTAATCCTCTAGCATTAATTCTAAATTTACCATGTTTTTTGCATATAGGAGTTACAAATTGTCCGGAAATAGTAGTAAATCCTAGTTCTGAATAATCATATTCTGGATTTACTTTCTTACACTTTCTAATATACTCTTGCTGAGTTAGTCTTTTTCCATGCATAATATATAATTTTATTAACTCAGCAAATATAATAAATTTATTCTTACTACACCAATAAAAATTAATTTATCTGAGGAATAAGAATTATTTATGTAGGTGCAGCGACATATTCAGGTTCTCTGTTATCTTGCTTTTCTATCACTTTAAAAATATATCTTCCTAAAGCTTTATAATCTTTTTCTAACTATGACTACTAGGCTTTCTTAGCTTTTTTAATTAATATTCTAGTTTCACGTCTTGAGACAATGCGTTCCCCGCCATATAAAGGCATCTATTCCGACCCATCCGGAAAGAGAACTTTCATAACCGGAACATCTTCTTCAAAATCAAAAGAATCACCTACTTCGATTCTAGAATTAGGATTAACTTCTAAAACGTAGGCAATATAATCACCTTTCTAAATATTTTCTGTAGTATTTATTACAGACTCTTGGTCAGGTTGACAATCGTGATGGGCTGAAACTACTTCCTAATCCTAATTTATAAAGAGTATATCAAGAGGGAATTTCATTCCTTTCATAGTAAAGACTTGCTAAGATTTCTCATCATCCATATAGAATAACATTCCCTCTCCTTCTGGTAATTCATCATAGTTTATTAGTCCTACTCTTCTTTCTGCTTCAGTTTTGGCTTCTTTAACAGAATATTTTTTATTGTTAATAGTAATCTCTATCATTAAAAATCAAGTGTATCAGTAGGATTAACTACCTATTGAGGTGCAACATAATTACTATCATTAGATTGTGTCTATGGAGATCCACTCTAAATCTATTGAAGTATTGCATCAATTTTTTTCTAATTTTCATTAATCTATACTGCTTTATTGAGTTCCCCTACCTGGTATAGCTAACTGTCTAGAATAGAATCTGCTCTTGTTTTATTTGGCTGCATCCATTTATATGCACCGTATCCCAATCCCGCAATAGGTGCTCCAAAACCAAGCCCATATTCTAATCCAACAAGAGCATTTTCATAACCTTTTTTTATTCTGCTAGCAACCTTCTTCTATTTATCTTTAAATCCTTTCTTATTATCATTAGGATCGGGATTAGCAGGAGCTGGTGTATTTCTCGACTAAGATCCTTGACTTGATGATGTTTCAGTATTAGTAGGAGTACTTGGAGTAGCAGTTCTAGTCGTATCAGCAGACTATTCAGTATTAGTTGCTGCTTCATTATATAATCTAGAACCAGTATTAATATACATAGGCGGTTCGTGTGTATTAGCATACCATCCCCAAGTAGCTGCTGCGGCAGCAGCTGGCCAGAATAGTTTTCCAATAGGAGATTTACTAACTGCTACAGAAGATGCTAAAAGTGGGTCTGTATAAGAATTAGCAGTTCCTTTTAACCCCGGTATATATTTAGACAAACCGAAAGTTAAAGTAGGAAGAGCAACATCTATATAAAATGATCTAGTATTGTATTCATTTGCTCTTGTTCTAGCAGCTTCTGTCTATCTTCGAGCTTTATTCTCTGCCCATTGTCTATCCTACTAGGCAGCAATCTATTCAGATGGTAATATTTTAGGACGGGGTTTTGTTCCATTATAAAGATATTCTGCTGCAACACTAATGGACATAGGTTCAGTTAAAGAACCATCTTTATTTCTTAACTATATTACATCCGCGTTACCAGCCCTCCTTTTTAGTGCTTCAATCCATTGTTCTATAGTTGGCATAATCACTGTGTTTTATTTAATAATCCTGTATTATCTACTGTATTTTGTAATAATTCATAAGTTAATAATTTCCCAGCTTCCACTGCGAATTGATCTTTTTCTTTCTAAGAATACTAATTATTTTCATATTTTTTCTTAAGTTCTTCGAGTTTTTGAGTTACTTCTAACCTAAAGATTACTTCTTCTCGCTCAATTTCAGCCTATTGTTCAAGTTCTCCATCTTCTTTCTCAGCTACCACAGGTATGCCTTTCTTAGTAAGATTTTCTGCGTTCTCCATATGATGTAGTCTAGCATGTAGGGCACCTTCAGGAATTACATTAAATGTACCTCCTTCCTTAAATGAATCTACTTGCTTACGAAGATATTTATTAAGCCCCTTATCATATTCATAGACCTATCTAAACTGTACAGCTTCAGGATCATCAGAATTATACCAATTTAATTCATCTAGAGTTCTCTGAGAATCTGGTGCAAAATTAAAGATATATTCGTCTTTATCTTCATCATATGTAAGAGTTTTTTTCTCACTATATTTATTAAAGGTAGGATAATATTGTTTATAATTTTCTGTAAACCAAAAAGCATCATCAAAATTATCAAATACAATTACATCTCCATTTTTTTCAGCAGATTCAAGAGCGTCATATTTATCGTGTTCATATTTTGGATCGGTAAAATCATGTAATTCTCCATTAATTTCTTGAACCATAGGAAATACTTTGATTTTACCTCTATTTTTGACAACCGACATTTTATGAGTAGCTACAGAACCGTCATATTCCCAATCAGGGATAGTTTCTCTATAAGAGTCTTTTAGACGCTGCACAAAATTAATTTTTTTATGACTATTAACAAATTTAATTAATTTATCAATATTTTCTGGAACATATTCTGTTGGTTTCTCTAAAATATCATTACTATATTTAAGGTCATCTAAAGATATTTCGGATATAGTATCACCTTCTACATCATCCAATGCTAAAGCTCCTCCTTCTCCAAATTCTGGAAGAATAGAATCTAAGGTAGATTCATTAATAAAACTATTTTCTATAAATTCAATAGGTACTTTATCAATAGATAGTTCATTAATAGTATTAGATTCTATAACTCCTCCTTTTTGAAACTATTCAAGAGAAAGTTCTTCTATAGTATTAGTTTTTTCTTTAACTGATTTCTTAGGTTTATTGAGGGCTAAAATAGTTTTTAATGATAAACCATTACGTCCAACTCTAACTCCAGCTTGATTATAACCACCTTGTAAAGCAAATGCTCTTCTATTGCCATTAATAGCTGCCATAGAGCCTTGTAATGCAAATCTATCTGTTGCATTATCAGCAATGTTCCCTACCGTTTGGTTCTATCGTCTAGCTTCAGCTATAAACGAATTTGCATCTTTTCTGGCCCCACTAGAAAATAGTCCATATTTTTTACCGGAATAATTTAATGAATCATCAACTAAAGCGTTAGAACCCCCATAACTACTTCCAACTTGTGCAAAGGCTTCATCATCCTTAGTAATAGTATCGGATTTTTTACCAAATGCCTGATTTACCCATCCAAGTCCTGTTAAGAATCCTAATGGAGAATCCATAATAGCATCTGTTTTAGTCATCCCGTCAGTGGCTCCAAATATAGCTCCCTATATACCATTAAGCATATTAGCAGCCTTCATACCCATTGAAATCAGCTAACCATATGGGCCAAAATTTGCAGCTACATCAGCAACAGCATTATAGCTCGCATCAATTCCTTTTCTTAATGCTCCGTTTGGCGTAGAATAAGGATCCTTTCCTCCTAACGAATTAGTAATTTCGCCTAATGCGCCTAATCCTTGATTGATTGAAGACGCATTTTGGCCTAAAAAACCATTCTAGAATTTTTCTCCTATTGATTTTTTACTTACAAACTATTCATCAACACTATCTAATTGAATATCATTATCCTACTGTCCCTTTAGATATTCCTAATACTATGTTCCTCCGGCTTTTGCGTACTAATTTAAAAATTTCTTTTTCTTTCTAGGATTTAATAAGTTCTACTAAGGGAGCTAATCAGGAGTTAGTATCTATGTAGGATCAGTTAAATAACTAGAAGTATTAAAATCTAAAGTAGACAACTAATCATTTAAAGAAGCTCTAATTCCTTCTGGAGTAGATAAATCTGGAGCTCTAACAGATGCCATTGCATTATTATATAATTCCTACTATCTGTTAGTATTTATCCTAGCTAAGATAGATGAATCCAAACCCTCAATGTCTGGACTAAATGGTACATAGCTATCATTAGGCATAACTTATACTGTATAAAGTTTTAATTGCAGATATAACAGCTAAATCTTCACCATTATATCTGATTCTTATTTTAATATATTTATCTTTAGGCTTTATTTCAGAACTTTTAATACGTGAATCATCCCATAACACAATTCCTCGTTTATCTAAAGGTGATTCATCATTTTCTGGAGGATTAATTATTTCATCCTATTTAAAGAAGTTAGCCTACTATAATTCAATTGGTATATTATTAATATTAGAATGTCCAAATCCAGAAAGACAATCCTAATCCCAAGCTTTTTCGTTACACTAAACAAGATTGATAGGAGAAATTTGTACATACCATTTATCTTCAAGATATAGCATATTACCACGTAATGGGCCATTTTCTTTCATATTAACACCTCTAGAATGATTCCAGATTCTAAATTCATTAAGAGTTTTATAATATACAAGTTCGGCTCCACATAAATCTCGAAAATTATGAGTATTTCCACCATTTCTAGAATGATAATAATCTTCAATAGCATTTAAACTATCTCTTCTTAAATAATAAGAAGGGAAAATGGTAGATTTTTCAAATAAAGTATTTCCATTTTTTGAATTTAACGGTCTATGATAGGAATTTAATTCTTTATAATCTGAATTAAATTCTATATCATTTCCGCATTTTTGAAAAAATTCTTTTGTAGCTTCTTGGCGAATGTACATATTTTCTTTGTCATTCGCAAATTCATAGCATTCTCCAATAATTTCATAATGAAATGATTCCGGTTCTGCTTTATTACTAATAATAATAAGATTATCAAATATTTTATGAGTATCTGGAGCATCTCTTACAATAAATTCAAATTCAAAAGGATGCTATTTACCATACCATTTAGTAGGTTTGACATCTTCTGTAATATCAAATATACCAGACTGACCATGTCTCCAAAAATCAGTACTTAAAACATTTAGATGTTCCTCTGGAATTATACAAATTGTTCTATTAATGGAACCTCCAATTAACTAAGAATTAGAACTGCCAGTAGATATAAATTCGTCTAAATCTGCATTAGTACTCGATGTAAAAGTTGGAGTAACTCTTATGTTTATTGTATATACTTTTTTCTTTTTTAATTGGTTTATGTTATTTACAGTTAAATCGTAATCTTCATAATTCCCTACTGTATTAGGATCATCAAAGCTAGCCTTCCAATTAATTATTCTCTATGTATTTAATAATTTAATTAAAGTTTTGTCTGTTTTCTCGTTTAATAATCCATTTGGACCTATCCATCCATTTTTATTTAAAGTATATACATTATCGGCTAAAGTAATAGAATTATAATTATTAATATCGTTTACAAAATCATTATAATTACCCTAATAATATAATCTATTATCTTCAATCTTAAAATATTTTTTATCATTGTTATCAAATAATTCCCATTTTAAAGAAGGGGTTTCACCATTAACAGAAATATCATAATGAAGGGTACCTATTAAATAACTATTAGATCTCATAACAGTATTATCTAAATATATATGATTAAAATACTCACTTTTTTCATTTAAGGCTAATTTAGCAATTTGTTTAGAAGTTTCTCTATCAAAACTAAAGTAAGTATTATATATATTTTCAGAAAATGATGGTACCCAAGAATAGAATGTAACCCATTTATTCATGGATTCATTCCAACACAGATTCCAGACACATTCACTGATACCATTTAAATCGTCATAAAATGTAAACATTACATCTTTTTTAAAAGCGTTGTAATGAGTTTTAACGTTTCGTATACCTATTATCGGTGTTAATTCTCGTTCAGTAAATGTAATATTATTGTTTAAAAATTCTTGAACTTTAAAATCCGAGATTAATTCTAATCCAGAATTATCAAATTTCCAGATTTTTTTAGCTACAGTATCGACTCCATATATACCAGTAGGTGTTTTAATAATAGAATCACTCCATTGACTGCCAAAAGTATCCGAAATAACATCTGGATTTTCCGGTAGAACATTAGATGTATTAATATATACCGATCCTCCAGTACCTTGTCCAGCTAAAGCTCTCTCATTAACAGGTATTCTGTAAATACCGTGTTCAAGAATACATATTAAATCACCATTCCATTCAATGAGTTTAGTAATTTCTCCATAGGTAATTGGATAATCTCTATAATTAGTAGATTTGAATACTCTGAAAGCATTTCTAAATGCATTTGTTATCTGTAAATTACTATATGCAATTCTAGTAGAATAAATATCTTTATAATACGGAACCATTGGTAATTCCTAAAATATCTATTCTCCAACTGTAGCACCAAATCCTTTATTATAAGTATTAGATTCCTAAAGTTTATATCCAGATTTTGCAGACATGGGATGATAAGGATAAAATCCTCTACAATTACCTATCAATGATGTCTCATCAACTTGCGATTCATCTAAACTTCGTATACTATGATTAATATCACTTCTAAGAATAAAAGTAACCCACATCCCAAGATTGACAGCATTAACGTCTCCAAGATTAATTTTATCCAAATCATCTTTTTTCATTATGTCATCTTCATATTTCATATTTTTTGCCCATGTAGCAGGATCTACTATGCTGTCATTAGTAGGAGCTGATGAATCTCTAAAATTACGATTCAGTCGATGTGTAAATTTACATATGTAACAATCTCCTCTATAAAATGTTCCAAATTTTACTATATTATCTTTCTCAGATCCAAGTTTAGTAAAAGCAGTATAGTTTGATATTGGGTAAAACGGAGCGGCATCATTATATCTAATTTTAAAATAATCAGATAAATTAGAAAAATTATATCCTGGGATTTTAATGGTAATTAAATCACCGGCTGTTTTATATCCAGATAATCCAAGATAATATCCAAACGAACCTCTTATTAAATTATCTCCACCATTTTCTGTAGTAATTTCATTATCTACATATGCAAATCTAAAAGCTTCTTCTGCTTCTCCACCTCTAGCTGAAAATAAAGTATCTTCAATTCCTACTAATTTAACATTATCTTCAACACCTATAATTTTTACATTATCGTAAGATATATCACTATTTGATTCGAGCAGATTACCCTAATTAACAATAAAAGATCTATTTTTTTGTACACAATGAATTCCAGACTAAATAGTTTTTACTGTAAAAGTTTCTCCAGAAAATAAATTATTTAAATAAGGACTATTAACGTCATAATCAGGACAAATAGCTCCATACTATGATACATTTTCACTAGGTATTCCCCTTAGATGCTCTGCAAAATTATGATTTAATAAATATCCTTCATCAAATTCTTTTTTCCCATCTTCGTAATATACATATTTTCCTTTATTGCTGAGAAAACTTTCGTACACATAGGTCTACGCATTTATCGGAATAATTGGAGTGTGACTAGAATTTTCTATTCCAATTGTATATGCCTAACATAATGTAGTAGGTATTCGTTTCTATCGAACTATAAAAAATCCTTTTATTTTTAATTTTATAAGTCTATCAATAACAGATTTATGCGTTTTAAAAGTAATCCCTAAAACCCTATTTAAAGTATTCTATTTAGGTATATAACATACTCCTTTTGCGTTTTCTATGCTATTAGGATTTGCAATTTTAAATTTATCATCTATTTCAAAAGTAGTTTCATTATAACTTGTTAGGTTATTTGCATCTGATCCTATATTAATATTTTCTAGTTTATCTGGATTTAAATTACCTAATTTAAAACCTCTTATATTATAAACAGAAGTTAATGTATTATTTGAATTAATAAAGACAATTCCAAATCTATATATTTCATCATCCCAATATCCAGTATAATTATAAATAAAATTAGGATTATAATACGTATTTGTTGTATCTCCGTTATAAGAATCATCTAATTTATTAACATCACATATTACATCATCATTTAAAGTAGGATATATATTTAAAGCTAATTTATTTAATTCTTCATAATTCTCATCACTTTTAGTTACATTACCTAAAAATAACATATTTTGTGAAACGGTCTATGTTTTAGCAGATTCATATATTTGTAGCCTTTCATTTATTTCAATACTAGATATTTCTGATATTTCTTCAAATCCGGTAATATCAACTATAGTTAAATTGTCTTGAGAGACTTTATATTTTTGGTCTATTTTTACATACTGAGTACTTTTTTCTTCAAATTCAGCCCCAGTTACTCTAGAATAATAAATTAACACATAATCGTAAGAAGCGTCAACATCTCGTATTAGAAATCTTATTTTTTTATGTGAATTCTAACTACGGAATCCAGAATGAATAGCGTTTGGAGTATTTCCTATAAAAACACTTACTAGTCCAGACTGTCCAACAAAGTCAGTTTCATTTCCATCTAAATCACAATATTTAAAATAAAAGTGATAATTTCCTATAGGTAAATTACCTCCATAACTTTCTCCACTAAAAGTTATATTAGGAATTTTAGTAGTAACTTTATATAAAGAAGTATCAATATCAAACTAAGATCCTCTATCATAAATATTAGTATCGTTGTTGCCGTTTCTATCTACTATTTTATACTTATTTTTACCAATAGCAGAAAATCTAGAGTTAATTATTTTTGGTAATGATTTACCATCATTTATAATTAAATCAACAGAATTATCATATGAATACTAAGGAGTGATTTGAACAGGATGATTTAGATCAAAATTTAACTCATCTGTAATAAAGTCAACTAACTATCCCTTTTGATAAAATACTGGTATTTCTTCAGTTTTAGAAAACCCTAATTCGTTCCAATTTGTAACAATTGTAGGGTTATCATCTTCACCTCTATAAAATCCGTTCTACTACGAATATTTTATATCTTTATAATTTTTAAGAAATATATTTTGAAATTCAACGATAGTATAAAATTGATTTTTATAAAAAACCATATCTTCATCTAGTCGGTAATTTCTAAATGGATTATATTCCCAAGCAAGCGTTCCTTCTTGCTATATTTTTTTTAAAATTACATTAAAATTATACGGATTCATTTATAGCGTATGTGTGTTGTACTTTATAATACTATTTCCAGCCTTGTAATTCCTCTAGATTACCTCCTGCGTCAGCTTCCCAACAAAAGTACCAGTCTACTGGCTCTAATTTACTGCTATCAATAACAAGTTTATCTTGATTAATAGTTAATATCTCTGATATACCCTCTCCAGTTTCTAAATTTCGTCCCACCTATTTTAAGTGTTTTTCAGTTAAAAGAATTCTATATGGTTCAGGGGATGTCCTATCATCTATGTAGATACCCTATATATCATCATTTAAACTTAATAAATCGTTAATAAAATCCATAATATCAACAGTAATTGTTCTTTCTAAAATTAATTTAAAATTTTTATTTTTAAATCTTAAATTATTTGTTGCTGTTACTGGTATTTCTATACCTTTATATGTAAAATTACAATCTGCGTCAAATGTTATTGTAACTGTCTAAGTTAAAACAATATTTTCGTTAGGAGTTACTTTGCTTATTTTATATATATTACTAGTTTCTCCAGCATGTTCCCATTTTCGCATATGACGGAGATCGTATAAATATTTTCCATTAATAGTATTTATAGATAGAGAATTTTTAATACTAAATATATCATCATCTTGATTTATTTTCTTATGCACTAATAGTTTACCATTATCATTAGTCCGAAAATAAGAAAAAAGGGCAGAATGTTTATTTATTTCATCATCATTTTTTGTATAAATTACTTTCGTTGCACCACTGTATTTATACCCTTTATCATTTCCATTTTCTACATTATATATACCAAAATTAATATTTATATAATCTATATTATCATTAAAGAATATATAAGGTTCAATTGAATCATTTATACTAATAGTAATATCTGTAGCTTCATCAGCAACAGGAACAGATACTATATCAACAAAATCATTCTAAGTAGAGGATTTACTTTTAAGTATAAATTCTCCATTCCTTTCCTATGTACTTTTATGTCCTAAGTAATATTGTGTACTAGAGGATACTAACGGGCTTGGAGCATATCTTTTTAATGGATATAAATCATAATAATTTATTTTATATGGAATAGTTAATTGAAATTTTCCTGCATTTTGAGGATCAAATTCACTATTATCAGTAAGTACATTATTGATAATATTAAAGATAGGATTTTGTAATGTAGTTATAGAAACTTCCGATGTGGTATTATTTGTCACATTACTAGAAAAAGAAACAATATTAGTTAATTTAAAATCAGACAAATCATTTATAGAATCCTAATTAATATTTAAATTTCCTACATAAGATAATTTTATTTCGTGCGTGCTTTTTTCTAATAGTTGATTTCTCTCAAAACTATATTTTTCTATGTTGTTGCTTATATTTTCCTATATATCTTTTTTTGATATAACAATATTGTTTAATTTAGGATAATCAATAGTTAAATTTAAACCTTGTGATAGAGTTAAATCTCTAAATTCGTTACAACTAATATAAAATTGATTAAAGATATCAGAATTAAATAGTAATCGATAAAAATATTTTGGAGTGTTTCCATATTGTACTTTAAATTGTACTAAATATATTTCATTTTCACTTAAGTTCTACCTTGGAATGGCTATATTATAAGTATTTAATAACAAACCCGATTCTGAATGTAATTTTAATTTTTTAGAATCTTCTATTTGTTCAAATAAATCATATTCGCATCCATTATCAGCATAATTTTCAGGTTTTACTACTTTTTTATTAGATGTTGTGTCGGTTTTTGATAGTAAGTTACTTAAATTAGTAGCGGATATAGTTAAATTTTTAAAACCTCCTTTTGTTTCATCAGCATAATTTTCTGTAAGAAATGATATTCTAATATCATTTTGATTAACATAATATTTATAGTTTGTAAAAGATATAAATCCAGTATTAACTTTGGAAAAGTCTATACTAAAACTCTATTTTAAAAAATCTAAAACACCAAAAGGCATAGTAGGAGTTATTTCAATAGTTGCTATTTCAGAAGGTTTTTCTATATTGTTAAATACTTCTAATGCATAATAAGGATCCGATCCATCATTTTTTCTGGCTATATTGTTATCAAAGATATTTTGTAACAACTAATTATAATCAGAATAATTTCTAGTTAAAGTACAATAATCTTCATTATTTATAGCATTAGGTATTTCTTTTTTATCCGTTCCTTTAACTTGAAGAATAATATTTTTTCTTGCTTCTTCTTTTACATCCCCATTTTGTAATAGCTAAACTTTTACACCACTAGGATTAACTCTTGATTTATTTTCTATATTATCATTAGCCCAATTTAATAAAAGATAGATATTATATGTATCATTTTCATTTTTTAAAATTTTATATCCAGTGGAAAATAAAGTAGGAACCTCTAATTTAGCAGCAATTCCTAATTGACCCGACACTTTTTCTGTATAAGTATCATAATTAGAACCAACTAATCCTCTATATTCGTCTAAATTAGGTTTTTTATCACTTTCTTCATTAGTAATAGGACTGCCGTTATAAATATAATATGGAATATTATTATTTTCATTAGGAGAAGTCCATACAGAATTATTCGTTAACTCTATAGTTTTTCCATTATCTAATGTAGATACAATACTAAATTTTAAATATTTTGGATATGCCGTTATATCGTATTCAGTATTTTTTTCATCCCAAGCACTAATATATGGCTAACTATTATCAATACTACTAGAATAAACTTTATATTTATCTCCTGCAAATATTTTACTAGAACAAAGATTCTATTTTTGATAATAATTAGTAATTATATTTTCTGGAGACCCAAATCCCTCTGTTCGAGTATATTTATCTCCAGAATAAGAATTTTCTTCTGGTATTTTAAAATAATTACCATTTTCATCTATACCATACTCTCCATTATCTGATTTATTATATGTAATATTAGACCAACTTTCTTTACAAAATTTATTTAAATCGATTTGTGCGTTATTGGACTCATTTCCTAATTCATCTTCAGTTAAATTTCTCTCAGGACTAGGAAACGAACCAATCTAACACTTTTTTTCAATAGGATTATATGATACAATATAAATGATACCTCCAAAACTAGTAGAACCTAATGGAATATATCCAGTTGGCAACATTGCTGTTTCAACTCTAGCGTTACCCATGTCATTCTATATCATATTTTCATTTCCATTGTATGTTAATAACGTACCATTTAAACAATTTGATAACGCAGTATTAGGCATTGATAGAGGATTCAAATCCATTATCATACCATCTGTAAAAGTATTAACTGCTTCCTGTCTTTTCATAAAAATTCGTATTTATTTTCATTTACTAATATATCTTTGAATTTCTAAGAATCTCTTGTGATAATTAATTCTGCCTAATTTGTAATTATTTTAGGTACATAAAACTTTAATTTTACAGTGTCAATATAAGGGATTCTAAAGATATATTGTTTATTTGATTCTTGTATTTTACATTCATCTAAGATCTGGTACAGATAAATCCTTTCAAAAGTAAAATTCTTTTTTGGACGTCCTCTCTTATTCTTAGAACCAATAAACTAATCGTACTAACGTTGAGATAGGGCAAAATAATAATAACCATCCCAAGGAATTTTCTTTCTCTTATAAAGTACTCTCAGTTTTATAGTTAGTTTTTTTATATAGTAAAGAAAATGTTTTATAGAATCACATTTTAGGTATCCAATATAACACCATAAGTCTTTGTCAGTTATAAAGGTATCTCCTCCATAACTATTATGCAAATATAAGCTTTTCCAAGAAAAATTCAAAATTCTCTTCATGTCTGATTGAGGAATCTAAGGAAATTTAGCAAACATATCTTCATAGTAGTCTTTTATGGTTTTATCTTTGTTGCTATCACCATACTACATTCCTTTATTAGTATTTGCTGTAATCCTATCCTTTAAAGCTTTATTCACATAAACATTCTTAACTCTTGGAGATACCTTTCCATACATATAGAAACCTATCTCATAGCCAGTAAAATTGGACTCTAGAATATCAACATCTTTCCATTTACCTGCTCTTTTAAGATTTTTAAAAGCTTCACCTCGAACTTTTTTCATATGCATGTTACACTTTTTAGCTCCCGTTGGAAGATTAAAGGTAACATTATTATCAATAATATCATTAAGAACTAGTTTCAGACATTCCCTAAAAACTTGCTTAACTAAGACATCCCTATGAGAATCTCCATTGATTCTTTGGCAATCCTCACAGGTGAGGCTTAGTTTCTTGAATGGGAAATTCATAAATAGTTCATTAGTGTTAAAGGCACACCCAACTGAATAATTCATTATCTATATGGTTTAAAGGATTTAGAATGAACCTTACGATTCCAATTGGTCTTAGCATCTAGAATTTGATCCCACTCATTTTGGGATAAATACTGATCAGTTCTAGCCTAATCACACTATACATTCCACTATTGTTTTAGTGTATTAGCCATCTAGACTATATTAGCATTATTGGTAAGTAGCCCTTCTTTATATTTAGTAACCCAGGCACAATATGTAGCTATAGCCAAAGCTTCTTTATCAGTAAGTTCTGGAAGTCCGTTGTCATCAAGTATAACCCCTCTATATAGGATATTTACTTGTCTATAAGGTCTATCTAAATATAGAGTATCTCCTACTCTTTCATATTTAATAAACTTACCACTCTAATATAGAGGATCATGAAATGCCTTTCTATGTTCAATATATTGTTCAGTTACTCCTGAATAAGCATCTCCATTTGGAGTAGTGTTTGTAACATTTCCCCAGTCCTCCCATGAAGTGGTTACTGCCTCCAATATGTCTGCATTACAAGGGAGTTGGATGCTATTATCCCCACAGTCATTCATGCACACCCTATATCTATAAGTTCTAGTACGTTTATTACCAATAAGATTCCAAGCAACAAGTGCAATCTCTTCAAACATATCTTCTGTTAAATCTATACCATATAAAGTTTGGCATAAACTCATTGCATAGTGAAAATCATTAGTACTCATTATCCTATAGCGTAAGATTGATCATTTGGCATATTAGGTAAAGCCAACTATTTATAATATCTAATCTTTTTCTCTGTAAGTCTCTTCTTGATTTCATTATTAATGAAAGTCATATTATCATCCTTCAGTTCGGTACAACATTCGTATTTTTCTAACTATCTAAGATCTTTAAAAATAGCCGTAATAGATACTTGTTCAAGTAAAGGAGCATTAAATACAAAACAGTCATACATTCCATTTTCGTTTGGAGTTGTATCAATCCAAACATATGGTCTATTCTTTCCCCTCTTACGATATTTATGGTATCTATAAGCTGTAGAAGAGGTGTAATATATAAAAGGATTCTGTCTATCAGTAGACCCAATATAGTCTATCGACAAGGATCCATAATCATTTACAATCTAAGGGATCTCAAAATGAGCAGTTGGAGTCAGACAATCATCTTGTCCATTACATCTACATCTTTCAAGATCTTTACAATCAACTGGAACGCAGTTTATAGAAAGATAGAGATCTTTTACTGGTAATACCCCTTTTAGGGAATATTCCTTTAAAATCTAAAGACGTTCATCTACTATTTCATCCATCAGCTATTCTAGACTCATGGAGAGATTAGTATGATAGCCTCTTAGACCTCCTACAACATCGTTCCTAATTGCAGATGCTAGTTTTTCAATTTGATTATACATAGCTATAAAATAAGAAAGGCGAAGGCGATAAATTACGCCCTCGCCTTAGTTAAATGTATTTTAATATTAAGGTTCGTCGTCTACTTCTGGCAAACTATCTACGTCAGCAGGAGAACCTGCCTGCATTCCCTTATCAGCTACAGTAGCTGCAACTATACCCTCTGAAGGAGCAATCTCTAATAGAGCTGCCTCAAATTCAGCTGAAACAGTCTGGTTAACGTAGAATACGTGAGTAGTCATAGATTTAACTAGATCACCTACTGCATTTGTTCCGAGAATACCACGGTTAACGCAGTAATGAATAATATACTCATTGTACTTAGCTCCTGGAATAGGAGTTTCGTCTGAGTTCATAGCGTAAATACGAGTACGCATTGTAGTTGGAAGACGAAGGTTGTGAAGTAGCCATTCGTAAGTTCCAAAGCCTTCAACACCCTGAACGATTACATTAGTATTATCATAATCTTCGTGAGAAGCTTCATGAGCAGCGATTACAGGAATATATTCTCCCATACCATGATAAGCATCAGCATCATATTTCTCGATTTCTACAGTGTAGAATCTCTGATACTGATCAGTAGCATCAATAGTAAGAACACTACCATTAGCAGTTACCTTTACAATAGGCTTTTCATAAACAGCAATCTCGTATTTCTTAATGATGTCAGCAAGTTTCTTAGCAGTATTTGCAGCACTATCCTGCCAATTAAACTCAACTGATAGAGGTTTTCCCTTGAAAACCATATCATTAGAGTAGTAAGAACTCTGTAGACTCTGAGATAAACGAATGTAAATTGAGAGTCTATAAGCCTCTCCCTTACTTCCTCCAACTGTAGTTAGATCTAGAGTAGCTTTAGCATTCTTAGGTGCAGTGTACTCAGATTTGTAGATATGAACAACATTAGGCTGCTTGAAGTTGTTTACTCTCTTAATGTTGAGGCTTGCTACAGTTCCTTTGGTGTCATCTGCTTTCTGTGCAGACCAAAGTTCTTTGCCAGTAGTAAGGTCTACATTAGTGTTGATTACGTTTGTAGTTGTAAATTGAAACATAATTAATTAGATTAAGAACCTCTTTGCTGAGGCTGTGATTGTGGTGCCTATTGCTGAGCTGGGTTTGCAATAGACTGTGTAACTTGTGATTGAACTTGAAGTCTTGGGTCAGCGTCTCTTGACATAACCAGTAATACCAGCTCATTTATAATCTCTTGACATACATAGTCAGGAAATTCCATGACTTGGGATATATCTTCCGTAAGGTCTACTTGTTCCTTAGTAAGCCTTATAGTTTGCGGGGCTTTAATATAATCAATAAATACTTTATCGAGCTAATAAATAGTATTATCTCTTCCGTAACGAATTTCACATCTAACTTTAGACGCGTTTCCATAGCGTAGTCCTCCTTCTTTTTCTACTTGATCTACGTTTCTTGTACGTAAAGCTATTTTCCGAGGCATTCCACCTTCATTTACTAATTTTTCGGAAGAATATTTTAAAGATGCGGTATAAAAGGGGAATTTTTTACATTCTTCGGTTGTTAAATTAGCATTTGTAAGATTAGTATCCTCGGTATCTTCTTTTACTTCAGTCAATGATGCAGTAGAATCAGTAATACCACCAGTAAGTTCAGTCCCACCCTTACCTTTGAGTAAGAATAATTTAGAATTTGAAATAGTTTCGTTATTATTCCCTAATATTAACTAATACTCAGACCCATCAGAAAGCGGAAATATAACATAATTTTTATCATATGTTATTGCTTTTTGAGCTCCAACTTTAAGTCCCTCTACTATATCATATGTTATAGCAAAAGGATTATTGTTAATTTTAAATGTTATTTTTTTATAACATAAATCATTTGGAGCATATTTATATTCCTTTAAAACGTCAGTTCCTTTAAAATTATTGCCTAATATAAAGTTACTACTAACAGGGTTGGTAGGAAGAGTATCAAACTAATTAACATTATGAATATAATAATAAGGTCGCTCTGGAAGAGGTCTATTATAATAATCATTTATAATAGTAGACCATGAATCAGCTGTTAAACGCTTTGCAGCAAAATCTACATAATCACCTTGGTTATAGCATCTATGATTCTTAGCCATTTTATAAATACATACACAGTTTAACATATGTAAATAATCATCGGGCAGGGTAACTTCATAGGTAGCTCCAAATAACTTAGAGGCTCCAGCTCCGTAAGCAGAGTAATCATCATAAGCGTCTGCCTGTTTAGGAGTTAGAATTGCAGTAGCTTTTAGCACTCTAAGATCATCAGTAGTTTGCTGACTAACATCATAGATGTTGTAGCGTTTATTTATGTATTGATTAATAGCCTTGTTAAAATAATAATTGAATTCGTGTAGAAGTAGGCTAGGAGCATTAGCTTTACTAAGCTCTGTTAGCATACCTTCCCAAACCTATCTTGCAGTCAAAGCCATTTGTGTTTTTTTTATCAGATCAAGCCGTATCTGATTACTTATCAAGACTGAGATGTATACTCAGGATAAGTGTCTCTTTTGATTAACTCAAGTACTTGTAAATTTTTAGGGTCTTTCATCCAAGCTAAAGCGGCATCATCAGTAGCCCCAAGAACAATATTATCACCATATAGGTATAATTTATTCTTTAGATAAATAACGTGCTTTTCTTTAGCCTCAATAAATAGAAGTCGTAGTGCTATATCTCCTCCAGTATATAGATTGATAATTTTATTGGGATCCTTTTCAGCGATTCTGGTTAAGAAATCGATTACATCGGCAATAGGTTGGTTAGACATATCTTTACCAAGGATTCTAGCCATATTCCTCTGTCCATCAGCTCCTCTAACATCATCATAGATATAAGATTCTGCTTTGTGTATAAGCTGTTTCTTAGAAACTCTACGTTGAGTGTCAAGACCTGGACGATCAATATAAAGTTCGGCAACTCCGTTACGGGTTGGTTTATTAGGCTTAGAGATTGGACCATCAATTAAAAGGTTTCCCTGCTTGTCTCTAGCATTTCTATCAGAAACAATAAGAGGACAATTCTTAATTGCTTCCCACTCAGCAGCTTCCCACATATTATCTAGATTATAAGTTTTTCCGTTCTGAATTACAAAAATGTGATTCTCTGGGAAGAAAGCTACTCTACCTTCCGAATAATCGTCACGCTCTTTGTCACTCATAATCATTTCACTGTTAGGATCAGAGAGATTCTTAACTCTTTTAATACACCTAGGATATTGCCCGGTAACTTTATCTCTACATGGCTGAATGAAATATTTCATGTCAGTAATCTTATCGTATATATTGCGTAGCACTATGATATTGTCAAATACAACATCAGCTTTTGTTAATTCCTTTTTACCCATATTAATTCATTGTCATATTTAGAAAAATAAAGATAGGGGAAGGGTGTTAAGGCTTCCCCTATCTGATCTATCGTCTTTAATCAAAACTTTTCAATTCTTATTAAGCCTGACGGATGATGAAGCTTCTGTAAGGAGTGAAGGCTGCGATACCTGCATAGGTCATCATAACCATCTTAGAACCAGCAACGTTGCTAGCTACTTCTCCAGAAGATTTACCATCAATACCACCTCATACTGTTAAGCTTGTATTTCTACAAGTGTCGGACTATATCTTTAACTTTTTATTCTAAGTATTTAAAATAATAATTATGGCAATGTTTAGCAGTTCCATTTAAAACTTTGGAAACATTAGGAAACTCTTTTCTAGCTTCTCTAACAGTATTAAAAACTTTAACTAAGGTTCCATCCATACTATATTGTCCTATTTTTCTAGATTTATGGGCAGGTTTATGAGGTTCTAATTTATCTACTTTTTCTCCTCTTACCCATAAAAACCCTTTATAGGACTCATTTAATCGTATAGAATTATTAATGCCTTTAGTATCTATATTTAACCTGGCTTTTAAATCAGAAGGCTTACCAAAAGATTGAATATAATTGCCTTCCAAATCATATTGATGTATCATTCCAGATAATCTTATAGATTTTGGTTTAACATACTTGGACATTAAATCGAGAGCAATATAATATCCTTTAGTCTTAACCCCAGTTTTAATAGAGCGTTGGATATGAGATACACTATCGTTTAAAAATCTAGCACATTCTGACATAGACTCAAAACTTCTTTCGTATAAACCAAATTCATTATAAATATATACTGGTTTATCTGGAGAATATTTTTTATAATCAGATGTATCTAGAGTTTCAAATTTATAAAAAGACCAAAAAGAATTACCAGAGGTTCTTTTAAAGAGGGCAGCTCTTCCAATAGAAACCGGAGAAATATTTATAGATTTTCCTGCTTCTGTTAATGAATTCCACTCTTTAATAAAATTCCCTTCAAAACTATATTGATAAACAGTTTTATTAAGTAATGGCGGCATTCCTCCGCCCAGAGTAATATTATAAGTATCGTTTCTTTTTATAAATTCTTCATTAACGATTTCTGCTTCTAAATCTAGTGCGTCTTGTTCATTATTAAATACCTTTATAATAGCACGTTTAAAAGCATTATATCCATATTTTTTAACTGCTTTGTGGAAAGGTACTTTTGGATTCTTCAATTCAGGGTTAGATTGAAAAACATTTACAGAATTACCAATATATCCATCAAACACTGTAGAATCATTAGTACCATGTACTCCAACATAAATTTTGTTGTTTATTATATTTGTTGTTAAATAAACAATGTATTCCATAATTTTATACTTTATTAAAGTTATTTCCCATTTCCATCATAAAGATGTACGTCCGTTCGGACTAGTCTCTGAACCTTACTAGGAGCTGATTTATAATCTTGCATATTCCTAGCCTTGGCTGCTGATTACCATAGTTTCCTTTAGGCTTCCAGCAATTAAAGAAATTAATTATTCAAGAGAGTTACCTCTCAAGCGGCGCAAGTGGTGTAGTTTACGCCTGCGATTTTATTAGTAATAAAATCTTTACCCGTAAGTGCGAATTTAGCAATTGCAGGAGTATTTGTAGTCTTGTCAGCGGTTAGGTCAAGGCAAAGACCATAACCCTTTTCGTTTCCGAACTCACGAGAAAGAGCACGGTCAACACAGAAGCTAACGGTGTTACCAGAGTATTCATAGGTTGAGAATGTAGCACCAACCTTGATATACCCACCTCCACCTTTGTTAGCAGCTTTAGAATACATATAAGTTCCGTCTGTGCGGAAGTTAGCAAGATACTCACCAAGTACAAGATTGATGTCCTGCCAGAGTTTAGCATTACAGAGGATGCAGAAGTGATTTCCGGTATCGCTCTGAGCCTTCTCACTCATAGTATTCATAATATGGTTAAAGATCTGTAGGGTAGGCTTATCATTGTAAACAAACTTAGAAGCAAATGCTTCAATCTGTGGGATAAGACCTTCACCGATGTAGATAGGACGACCGGTATCAGGGTCCTGAATGGTAGCCTTACCATTTACGTCGATATTACCCTTATTGCAAAGAAGACCAGTGTTAAGAGCATACATGAAGGTATCAAGAAGCTCTTTCTCTTTCTTCTTCATTTTGTAGATTCCTTCTCCCTTAGTAGCATCCTTATCGTCTGCAATCTTCATGAATACGTCTTCCTGGATTGCATATAGAGAAGACCAAGAGGTATCAGCACGGAATGTGGTCATAAAGTTACGATGACGCTCAGTCTGGCTCTGGAACTTACTGTAACCCTCTTCTGATAGCTCAGGCATTGCAACAGACTTAAAGGTAGTAGTCATACCGGGCTGGCAACCTGCTGTATCAAGAATAGTGTCATAATCGTTGTCAATGAGACGTACAGTTACCTCCCAGTAGTCGTCACGCTTACGGATAGGACGGCTAACAACCTGACACTGCTGTCTGGTTTCGTCGATCTGGAAGATGTCATACTTCTCGTAGTAGCGCTCTCTGAACGCCATTGTAATTTCACCACCGTTTTCTCCGGTTTCAGTAGGAACATCAGCGAACTCAACTTTCTTAATGTTGTTTGTTTCAATCAATATTTAGACTATATCATTTACTATACTTTTTGTGTGGTATTTAAATATATAATTTCCAATATACTTATCACCTAATTGTATATTTTTAATTTTAGAAGCTGGAATATTATATTTTTGCTTAACTTCTTTTATTGTATCTAAAGTTTCAATAAAATTTCCATATTTGTCATATATATCCACTCTGATACTTTTATTGCTCTTTTTTTGAGGAATTTCAGATAATTCAATTTCTGAAATGTACAAATCCTTATACCAACCATGCTTATATCGTATAGAGTCTCTAATTGTTTCCCAAGAATAACAATTTAGTATAGGCATGATCTATTTTCCAATACCAGTGCCAACTAGTGTAGTTGGGTTATCTTTATATATATAAAATAAAGTTTTTGCGTATTGTTTTCTAGCTTTTGGAATAAATTCGTCGACTAATTTATCTGTTATATAATATTCCTTATTTACTAACCTATTATTTTTAATAGCTTTACTAATTGCTGCTTTTTGAACCCCAACATATTCAGCACATTCCGTTTCTGAATTAAATTCCTCAACATACTTCCCATTCTTGTTGTAAACATATACTATTCTAGGTTGTCCATGTTTAGAGGATATATAGTCAGAAATTAATATTTTATTTTCTCTTGACCAATAACTATCCAATAGTTCATGCCTATCATTTATGGCATAATTAAACTATTTTCTAGAAATCCCATAAAATTCATAAGCCTCAATAGCGTATTCCCATTTTTTTAATAGGTTTCCATCTAAATCAAATTGATATAAAGGTTTTCCTGCATATCCTCCTAATCCACCTATACAAGAGTTATATACATGAGGTTGCTTAATAAAATCTATACTGACTAATTCAGATTCCTTTAAAAAAGCATCTTCCGCATTATCATATGTATATAATATTTGCCTCTTAAAGGATTCGGGACCATATTTTTTAATAGCATACTAAATAGGAGTTTTTGGATATTTATAGGAAGCTGGCTAATTAGCCCAACATCCGCATCCTAAATATCCATCAAACATATCAGGATTTTCAGTTTTATGTACTCCAATATAAATTTTTGGCTAACCTTTATAAAACGATTTAGTATTTGTTGTTAAATATACAATATATTTCATAGTAACTCAGTTTTTCAATTATTATTAAATAATTTACGGGTCTCCCCTAGTCGTTGAACACTGCTGTTATCACAGCCATGCTGCTGATTATTCTAAATAATTAGACCTTCCAGCAATTTAAAGAGTTTTCATTTTTGATAGCTCACGCTACCTTGGGACATTGAAACAGTTTATCCCATTCGAATACGAGTGAATTACTTGTCTGGAATCTACCTGCTTTTTCGTCATTATAGAAGATATTTCTTAATCCATCAGTGATGAAGTTAAGGGTATGTTCTGTGTACATACGGGCAACTACGCCAAGACGATGTGGCTTAGTTACTAGGTACTTTGACCAATCTTCGTAAGTCTTTGTTTCCATTTTCACTGTTATCTTGTAGGCTCTTTATCCTACAAATCACACAATTTATCATCTTGTGTGTTCAGACTATATCTTATCCTAGAAAGGATTCCTGCACTCGTGTCAAATATCAAGTACTTTATATTGCATACTTGGAACTTTAGTCTTAACAATTTCTCGTATAATGTTGAGAAATTTCCGACCCTCTGTCTGTCCGCACCTTAACATATACTAACCTTCTTTATGTATATTAGCTGGAACGACATTCCATTTCATATTGTATTTTTCCAAAAAATATTTCTAAATAAGTTCATTTTCCTCTTTTGACAAATAAGTATAAAGCATTAAGCCATATGGGCCTGGACTTCCATCGCCCTAAGTCTTTCTAACAAGACTTCCATCATCCATCCACCACAGAGCAATACTTAGTGGGGATAACAGATCTAAAACTTCTTGGGTAATGACTTTTTTTCTATCCTTATAAAGAAGTTCCCTAATAAAGAGAAAATGTTGTGACTATTTTTTGAATGATACAGTCGTAAAGGTTTTAGATTTCCATTCTTTTCCATCTTTCCTAGTCGAATGAGTTCGTTCATATTCATGAACGTTAATATTCTTTCCTCCACACACTGAATGAAGCAATTTAGCCTTGAAAATACAATACTCTTTTTGTTGAATACAATGTTCGATTTCAATTCTACCTTTATCATTTATGTATCCATCTCCAAGTAATAAGCCTATCAAAATGGCCTTGTCAATTTCTGTAAATTTCATAATTTATTTGTTGATATTCATTAGTCGTTGAACCTTCCGATCATACGGCTTGGCTGCTGATTACCCAGAATCTAAAATAGTTGCAATGAAGGGCTTCCAGCAATTCACAGGATTTTACATGGGCGAAGCATAGACCACCCATTGTAGGGTTCTTAGATGTAAAACTTGCAACTAACATATTATTTCTTATTTAATAAAATTAAAAATCGTCTAAGTCATCATAAGTCTGAGTGACATTAGTGTTTTTGTCCTTTGGTTTATAAGCAATAGTTGGTTTATCTTTCTTACCAGCTTCTGCAAGTCCCTTCTTATAACTTTCCTTTCTAACGTTTGCTATTTCTTTTTCGTAATAATCAGTAATATCCTGGAGCATTTTCTCTCCATTTAGTTCAAACCAAGCCATTCTAACTACGGTGTCAGGGTCTTGAAGGGCTTTTCCAAACCAACTATTACCGGCATTGTCAACGCCTGTAATAAAGTTATAAAGGTCTTGCATATCATCATTACTCATGCTTACCTAGCCTCTAGAAAATGCTTTGAAGTTAAGAATAGAGTCTTCAATTTTCTCTGCAAACTAGTTAAACTGGTCTTGAGCCTCCTGTTCCTGTTTAAGTCTTGCATACTGAAGGCTTTCTTCCTCTGCCTCTTTATATGCTTTACGAGTAGCTCCCATCTGTTTCTTAAATAGAGCTTCGTTAGACTTAGCTCGCTCTAATGCCTCTAAAGCTTCCTCTTCAGTAATTTCTTCAAACCTACTTATCAAGTCCATTACAAAAAGCTCATCATCGCTATACTGGTCTATAGAATAAACTTGACCTTGATTCTGAGTATTTTGTATATATGTTTCAACGCTAGTACGCTGTAAATACTGCATATATTCTGCAGGAGTTAACTCACTCTCCCTAATAGCGTTGATTAATTCAATCTCAGAGGCATCTAAACCTTCCTCAATATCTGTATTAGATGAATTGAGGATATTCAACTTATCATTAGTGTCTAATGTATTCCAATCTATCTCTTCTATTTCTCCGTTGTCATTCTCGAACTTAATCTTTGAGGGATCTTCTATACCTCTAGACTTTAGAAGTTCTAGAATAAAAGTATCCTCACTAGGTTCACTAGCAGGTGGTTCATTTGTAGAACCAGTATCCTGGATCGGTTCATCTATAGGATCCTCGTCAGGACTTGGAACCTAGTTATCTTGAGTTTGGGGGTTATTCACTTCTTGCGAACCATACTCATCATCAAATTCATCAATTTCATCAATTCCTTCGTACATAATTCGTTTGTGTTAAAGTTGTATGCAAATATAGTTAAAAATTCTTAACATTAAAAATGTTACTCAATTTTCATTATAAATACTAACCATAAATACCTTAGCTTATTTTTTTTATTAACCGCCCATCACATATCTAAAAAATTCAGTACTCCTTGTATGTGGGCATCAATTATTTTCTTTTTACCTTCTTCAGATAAGAGAATGGCTACATCTTCTTTGTTATCCTGAAACATATTCTCAGTTAAAATTGCTGGACAATTAGTGTCCCTACATATTGCAAGAGATTGGACCCAGTACTTTTCTTTTGGGATACTCCTATTTCCTTTAAGTCCTCTTTTTTCTGCTTCTTCATACAGGTTCCTGGCTAAACGTTTGGAATTACTAGATGCATTTTGAGCCACAAAAACACTCCACCCGCAAGCATTGTGCCATTTACCATCTGCTCCAGCAGCATTACAATGTACAGAAATTAAAATAGCCTGTTTGTTATTGTCTTTATAATATTGATTTGCTCTTCTAACTCTTTCTCTAAGAGAAATATCGGTATCTTCAGGAACAAGCTTGATTGACTTAATGCCTAACTTAGTAAACTCTACTATAAGTCTGTCAACAATCTCTCTGGTCCACTTATATTCTAATAGAGTTTTATCAGGACTGCATTTTCCTGGAGTATTTACTCCATGTCCATTGTCTAGTAATACAATAATTGATTTGTTCATAGTTATTAGCTTTAGTAATGTATATACTCTATCTAATAGCAAATATAAATAAAAAGTACTAAAGATCAAATTAGACCTTTAGTACTAAATATATTATAGTTTTACACCATCTCTTCCCACTCTATAGGTATTCCTAGTTTAGCCATATCAGCATACCATCTATTAAATATCAATTCTCCTTCATTTTCAAATATATCTTTTATAAATAGTACTAAATGCTTTTCGTCAGCTATTCCTGAACCATAGAACATAGACTTAGCCCAATTAGCCACATACACTGCATCCTATAATTTAGCTCCTTCCAATTCTACTTTGTGTGCTTGGAGGAGAATGTCCAATTTTTCTTTAGAATACTCAGCTTTTTCAAACTGACTGCAAGCAAAGTCGCACAATTTCTTATTAAAATGAGGTCCGTAATATCTTAAATAATTTACAAAAGCTTTTGGCTTAATATCGTATTCGGTAAAGTCTTCCTTCATATGTGTATAAATAAAAATAGGTGGTAACTTAAAGCCACCACCTACCATTCTTAGTAATCGTATCTCCCTCTTGCTCTGCGCATACCTCTGCGACCACGAGCCTCAAATTCCTCATCATCTTCTTCACCACCTTCATGGTCATAGATTTCGGAATATTCTGATAATTTCTTTATCATTTTACAAGCAATTGCTTTAAGTCTGTGAAGATGCTCTATAGTGTCTTCATAAGCATCCTCTTTAATTTCGATAAATCCTCTCATATGTATTATTTGTCAATAGTTAGCCGTTTGTTTCAGTCTTTCTTAGTAGCCTTATCTCCTTTCTTAATTTCTGATAATAGCTAAGACATCATCTATTCTAGGTTAGCATTGGTTTGAGCCATCGCAGCAACCTAGTTTTTAAGATTCATAATTTCGGCCTCCTGTTTTTGCTTTTCCGCATATTCAGGATTCAACTGCTGTAGGATTGACTCATAAGCAATAATTTTCTGTCTTTCTTCATCAACACGCTTGATATGATCCTCTGAACGGTTTCTAAGAGTAGCTATTTCATTATTCATAGCGTCTCTACTCATAGAAACAACGATGTTGCCAAAGCCATCTCCAAAATCGGCAATTTCTTTATTGGCTGGAAGCCTCTAATACTACTGTGTAGCTCCGTTTACCGTTACCGTTACATCTACCACGTATTCAGGCTGAGAGCCTAACCCTTGTGGTATTGCCTAAAATTTCATTTGTGGAGCCGTAACAGAAGTAACAATTCCGACATCTAGTCTTGGAGTAGCCCCTTTAGTTAAAATATAAAACTGCTAATTAGCTCTAAGAGATTGAAACATATTGTCTAGGGTTTGATTAATATTAAGTTATCTATTAAGCAGTAGGTGTAGCAGGTATATCGTTCACTACTTGGAATATTCCCTGACATTTGTTAAAATAAACAAGTAGGTGGTTTCCATTTACTACTCTATTAGAGGTCATTGGATTTCCTGCACCGTCAACAAGAGGAGTTCCAGTTGAACCAGTTTGAGGATTAGCCTAAGTTTCTAAAGATACTGTGAAAGCAGCAGAACCTGCTCCTGCTGATGGGATCTGGGAGATGCGTAGAAGCATTAAACCTTCATTACATAACTGTTTAAACCGCCAAGGACAGAGTTGATAGGTTATTACACTGCCAGTGGTCGATACCGAAATAGTTTGCATCTCCGGAATACCATTGCTATTGAGACGCTTCACAGGGAAACGTCTCGCAAGCATCTGGTTACTCCACTATGCATAAGGTAGATAGTAGGGATTAAACATATTTACTTCTTTAGTAGGTTATTAGCATCCGCAGCTTCCGTATCCGCCGTTATATACTCCATATGGGTAATTATCGCTCTAGCAGCCAAAAGGGTTGCAAGTAATATAAGCAGGGATCGGGCAAGGACGCAGCTGATTAACAAGGTTCTGAGTTTGAGCCTGCTATGAAGCAGAGAGTTGATAAGCATTACGTTCATCTCTTAGGTTCTGGATCTCACGAGCCATCTCTCTCATTTCTAACTGACAGAACTTGTCATTGATGACTTGTGTCTGAGCAGCTATCGCATTCTTGATATCACAAGTCTGCTGAGCAGTCTCATAGTTTGAAGCAGCAAAACCACGTTCAACACCTGTTGAAAGAGTGTTGATAGCACCCTGTAGAACGTTAGTCTGATTAACAGTAGCCAACTGATTTTCATAACCTTGACGAGTGATAGCATCACGAACATTGCAGCAGCACTCTGAAAGCTGACGAGAAATCTGGCAATCTCCAGCATTGATAGCGTTAATAACGCGCTCAGCAGAGAATCCAACCTGTCCTGCAACCTTATCAATACCACCTCTAACATCGCAGATAGCACTGTTAAGAGTATTGAAGTCACAGTTAAGCTGTCCAGCAAGCTATCCGATAGCTACGTTGTTACCTTTGATAGCGTCCATTAATAGGTTAGAGTTCTGGTTGCTATTCATCTGATCACGGAGAGCAGCTAACTGTCCCTGTATTTCAACAGCTTGTGTACCAGCTCCAAATCCTTCTCCGTTACCCCAGCCATTTCCGAAGAAACGATTAGCAAACATCATCCATACTAGATAGATGACAAATTTATTACGAATATACCGTGTCCGTATATTCTCTCTATGTTACCATAGAGGTTAGACTATATCATACTTCTATTGCTAGAAGCCCTCGCGCTTCGAACTCACTTGAGTTCTACTCTACTCGGTTCACATGAGTGCCTTTCGATAGTCGTTGCTCCTTCCTTATTATAAGGCTTGGATCAGGATTGTCCCTATTATAGGGAGTTTCCCTGAGTTCACGAGGTTTTAAACCCGCTCATCTCTTCTCCATTTAAATCCTTTACATGTTCTGTTATCCTTGTTGATAACTTTTAATATGCTACAAGGTTGTGTTCCAATAGCTTTAGCTGCTTCACCACTTCCAGCATATTTTCCTACTACTTCATTAGTTTTAGGATCAACTTGGCAGATGTATCCCTTGAATACAGGAGACTTCTCTCCAGATACTCCATACATTGGGTTATTTTCTCCTTTACAGTCCTTTTTAAGAACATCTATTCTGTGACGTTGATTCTCAGTATTAGTTACCCACTCTAGATTGCCAGCTGCATTATTCCGGAATATTCTAAATCTTAAAGGATCTAAATTTCAAAGATGTCTAGTATAGTTTACGGGTTGTTCCATTGGCCTCCGAATCCTCCGTTAACCATAGCCATCATAGGCCATGCAGAGTTCATTCCGTTGTTCTGGTTAGCTAAAGTAGAAGCTAGAAGTGCAGTATCAGCTCCTCTGTCATATCCTGACTCAGGAAACATATAAACTTTACTGTCTGACATATTAATATTGTTAAATTTTATTGAATGATTAAAAATCTCAGAATTCTGATTTCGATCTCAAATACTGTTTGACTAGTCTGTAACATTTTGGAAACATTTCCGTATACAAAGTTACTGATATTTTACAAGTAACCAAATCGTAATATGTTAATAAATGTTAAAGAATTATAAAACAAAATATCCGAACCTTAGCTCAGAGAGTCAAGATTCGGATAAGTACAAAAAGAAAAATCCGACCTTTGGGGCCGGATTTAACTAAATAATATGGATAAGTAGATATTGGAGAATGCAGTACATTCAGTCCAAAATAGAAGATTTTTAATTCGGAGGGTGTACAGAATAATTAATAAAATTCCAAGTAAGATTGGAATTATATACTAGCCTGTAACTATATTCCAGACTAAAGATATAATAACAGCCAATGCAGCCGATACTATATGAGCAGTTCTCTATGATTCTAAGTATCTTGGATTTATACCAACAGATCCAAGAGATACCACTGATAAAAATGGAAGAAATTGAAAGTTAATAGGACTTATTTCAACCCATGCTGGAAATATTAAAAACGACACCAGAATTATCCAGAATGTAAATAAGCCTTTATTCTTTATCAGGTAGTAACTTTCTGAGATACAGCTTGGCTAGTATTTCTTATAAATTATTCCTATATAAATTGAGTAAGCTAAGATAGATGCAATTAGACAAACTATTGCAAATAAGCTCATTCAATAGTGAAGTTAAGTTTAGTAGGATAGCCTGTAGTGTAGTCATAATTCTCAACTGCTTCTAGGCTAGTTAATGCATCTACCGCAACTTTGTGTTCGGCAGTCTTGTTATAACACTCTAAAGCATATAACTCAAGAGCACTGAGCATCTGCATTGCTGCATCACACTTTACTACAACACAAATATTATTAAACCACAGTATTGAGTCTTCCTTACCTGCGTTCTTCTCAATGGTAAGAGAGTTCATCAGTCCTACTCTAGTATCTTTGTTTAACCATACTTGAAGTCCGTTTAGGAAGAATGAGTTAACTTCTACTGAGGTATCATATTTATCAATCTCTCTGATCTTAGCTTTCTTAGCTTTCTCTAATTCTGTGAGAGGTTCCTCTAATCTAAAATCTACTCTCACGTTGTAATAAATTTCATCAGCAAGTACTTCTGATTCAGCATCCTTAGAAGGGCCTAAGTTATAGTTATATAAAGTAGTGTTTGATTCGTTTTTGAATGCTTTTAGAATAGCTTCCCAGCATTTATCAACAGTAACCTGTCCGCTAATTCTAACCTACACATAGCTATAAATAGTCTGCTCTTCTAACTCTTCACTTTCTGACATATGTTTAGGAACTAAGTCTACTCTTTCAGTTATATCATAATTGTAGTACCAAATTCCATTGTTTAAAGACTCAAATTTCTAAGGTCTAATTGTTGATTCTATTTTACAGGTTTTAAACATGGTCGTAATTTGAAAGTTATCGGTAATTGTCTATAAATATTTTAAAAAGAAGAAAAAGACAGGAAGGAAGACACCGACCGGAACCCCACAAGCGCAAAAGAATACGATACGCCGTTACTCGAATAGAAGTCACCGAGCCCCGCAGTACCGCCAGGATACGCGCGACCGCCCACGAGGAGCGTTCTGAGGCCTGAGGTACTACTATCTCTCCAATGGTAGTCACATTTGTACTGAGTAGTACTAGCTCCACCTCCATTAACGCTAGGAATTATCTCTGCAGTTTCTCCTAAGTCAAAGAGCTTAATATAACCCTCTCCTAAGCATTCTTTACCTGCTAAAGTCTTGTTTCCAATTACGTCTGTGTATTCAGATACGTCGTCAGTTGTCCATACGTTACTTAAATCTGTAGTTCTTTCTATTACAATTCCATCAAGGTTTGTCCAAATGTCTCCGAAAGGATTGTCAAAACCTCTCCAACGAGGTACTTGGAAAGTATAAGTTTGAGTAGTGGAACCATCCGAAGCAGATGGTGCGGTAATAACCATATCCTTAATTCCTGTACCATTACCAAACTCATTACAATACCCACATGGAGTTAGGGGATAATAACCATTATACCAACTCTAGTGATTACTATTCATTGTAGTAACTGCAGGTCCCATTCCTCCTTGGTGATATCCATCTTCTGTTAGAGTAGCATTGTATGCTTCTTGGCAATTGAAATTAGCATATTCAACCACATATAACCAATAGAAGATATTCTTGTACTGATTGTATGATAACATTTCGTTGCCAGCATTTCGAGAGTATGTTCTCATTGTAGGACGACCAAGGGATGTTCTTGGTTTACCCAAATCAGTTCTGAATATGTCTATAGTAGTATCATCTGCTCCTGTTAGATACTTATCATTAGCAGCTCTATTACCTCCACCACGACAGTAAGTAGCAGTATTCACAACTGAGATAGCACTATTAACTGGAAGAGTTGATAAGTACCCCATATTCTCAGGAACTGTATTAAGAACTGTACTTCTATAAGCATCAATCAAGATTTCAGGCTAATGTGTCCATGTATTATCGATTCTGGCAGTTGATAACCATACTCTACGAGTATTTCCAATAATTTGAGACTTAATATAGAAGTTAGGGCAGTATACTCTTACTGTTCCATCATAACCATCAAGTCTAGATGCTTCTCCTATACCTATTATAAGTAACTATATGGCGTTTGAAGTAAAAGAATCTTGCCAAGCATCATAATCAGTTGTTTCACTAGTATTTAGTGTTCTAAATACATTCTCATTACTTATAAGTCCATTTGTATCTGGGTCATATATTGGAGAATCATCTAATGTTATATATGGATCACTAGAAAATTCATCTTTTCTTATATATCCATAAGAAAGAAATTTATTTTTTGCTTCGCTTGTATCATTATCACTATATAAATAACCTACTTTAATTCTAAGTAATAAATTATCGGAATTAGATATAAGATCAGCAAGCTTATCGCTAGTAAGAAGAAGATTATTATCTATAGGAATACCATATCGAGTAATATTATTTCCATTATCGTATACTATTCCATTACCAGGTACAATAAGACTTCCCATAATATTACTATTACCCATCATGGGATCAAGATCTATTTCATCTTGAGAATAAATTATATTAAGATCACTCTTTCTAAAATTCCAGTCTTTCTCATCTAACCAGTACATTATTTTATCTTTCTAAGCTATACAACCTTTTAGCTAAGATTGAATAGGAAGTGTTTTATGTAAAGACATATTACCAATACGAGTAAGATGTGGATCCGCTACATTATCCTTCCATTCAACTCCATAAGCTAAAACTTCTTCAAGTCCTGTAAACATACAAGGTATATCTTCCCATTTAGCTGTACCGTCCCCATTCCAAGCTAATATTTGATTCTCGCTACCTCCAGTAGGTAATAACTTATCTTTTATATTATCATGGTAATGCTATAGATTGTTAGTATCAATTACTTTTGACATATATGTATATTTTAAGAGTTAACTATTTGGTCTATATCTGAATTACTTGCAATCTATAGCTAATCTAGTCTAGTATTGATTGCAGCTATTTGAGAGCTTAGATCCTAAGTAATTTCTCCAATAACAGTACCTAAGTCTTCCATAATAGCATTTATTTCCTCTCTAGTATAGAATGTTTGTATGTATTTAGGAACAACTCCTCTAACAGGACAGCCGAGATACCTATATATGCCTCCTTCATATCCTGCAATGTCATTATTAAAATATCCCCCCCATACTGCATCAGGTCCAATAGTAATTATATTTCTAGACCATATAACTGTACCTAATCCAAATTCAGATGAAGTGCCTTTATCTATCTAGCCATCAATGGCAATTCCAGAAGAAGGTATAAATAGATATTTAGTATTATCCTTCTTACTGAAGAATTTTATACCTAGTATATTTCTATCACCTAACGGTTCAGTAAATTCCCATGAGTATGCAGAAGCAGGTATAGTCACGTTTGTTTGGTAATTTGCCTTAGCAGGAACTAAAGTACCATCAGATAATTCTAAATAAAAATCCGTTGAAATAAACAACTCTTTTATTTCTTCATAACTAGGAGTTCTCCAATCTCCTCCCATAGTAATAGATGCTACATCATCGGCCTGTTCTAATTCGGTTTGGTTATCAACAGTACCGTAGGTTTCATCATTACAATACTTAGTTAATAAAGGAGTATCTGTGGCTTCATCTATAGTGGCATATTTATAGTCAGAAAAATCTGAACTGAATTTTTTCTTACCGTCCTATGTACCGATTTGATTGGAAGTATATCCTATAGTATCTCCCCACTAGAAATATTGTCCTGAGTCTCCCTCATTAGTAGCTCCTATATTCTTAGTAGCCCACAGCAATCCAGAAGGTAAATCTAAATCCACATATTGCTACATGTGTTTGTCGGATGTTCTAAGTACAATATCAAAATCAGCTTTAGTATCTAAAGCACTCTATACTGCGGTAGAAATAGGCTTATCTATATCAGAAGTATTATTTACATTACCTAACCCAATCTATTCTTTAGTTACTTTATGTGGATTGTTAGTATCAAATGGATGATTGTATAAGTTAACTTTTGTGGTTACACCTCGCACGTTTACACCTATATTACGCCCAAAACTATCAATACCATAGCTTTCTTCTGCTCCAAGTAAGCAATATCCACATCCTATATCTTCTAATTCTACAGAGTTTAACCACAGCATATTACCACTAAGCATACCTCCATACATAGCTAATTTGAAGAAAGGTAATATTAGTGTATTATTATTAATTTTAGAGGTAAATAAAATATAGGCTAGTTTATCCTTAACTGTGTCTTGAGTGTACGGGTCAATATACAACCAGTTTATATAAGTAGCTTCTTTATTAAGATCTCCATTTGCTACTTTTACAGGCTGATTATCTTCCCCAACATTGGCATAAAGATCAATAATGCTAGAACTAAATAGCTCCGATACTTGCTGTCTAGTAGGAACGCTCCATGCTGTTCCCATATTAACCTTAGCTGCATCATCTTCTATATCCAAGAACTCCTTATTATCGATCTCATTATACTTAGTTACAAACTATTCTGGATTGGATTCATCATAGTACTTATAATCCTCTTCTCCAAACTATTTCTAGCCTGGAAGAATTTTATTATTAGTATCATATTTAGGAATATCATAAGGAGTAGGATCAGCCCACTGAAAGAGCTTTCCCCCTTCATATATATTTACTGCACCTATATTTCTATCAGCCCAAAGTGTGCCGCTGGATAATCCTAGATCCACTGCTTCATAATCTCCAAGTATAATATTATTTAGGTTTTCTATTTTAATTTTGTTATTATCTATTTCTTTATTTTTAATATCTTGTTCTGTAGCAAAATTAACAAGATTCTCATGCAAATTAGCAAGATCAGCTTTATACTCCTATATAAAATCTTGAACCAATTGGGTATTAGAGTCAATTTCGTCCTTTGTATAAGGACAAGGATAAAACTAACCGTGTGTCCAAATTTCTTGTGTGTCTTTTATAAACACTATAGAAGAATATAAAATATCTACAGTGGTATCGCTAGCAGATGTAGCTTTAGATTTCTTATCAAAATCTTCTCTTTTATTAAAATGTATTAGTTTTTTATTTATTGCCATAATTATTAAATATTGGAATTTTACCAGCCCTCCTGGCTAGAGGGCTGGTAAAATTAGTATATTTTAAAATAAAAACCCTAAGGCTTCCAAATTTATTTTAAACTTTTCTTAAAGTTCCTCCCAAGCAAACAAACTATCAGCATAGGCTTTAACATCACTAGCTTCAGCAAGACCTTTATTAGAACCAGCTGTAGCTACGGCCTATATAGTTACAGAAGGAGTTAGATTAATAGTTGTACCTGACTTGGCAGCAGATACTGAAATATAATCACCAGTATTAGATGCACGTACTGTCTAAATTGCGGTATCTGCCTTACCACCTTGTGCTGCTGTAGCATAGTCTGTAGAATCAGTATAAGCTGCAGAACCAAGACCAACAATAGAAGCTTTAAGTTCATTATTAGTCATTTCTAGGTTAATAGCACCATCAGTGATCTAACCACCCTTAACAGTAATTTCTCCTGTTTTACCACCAAACTTGGTCACACCAGCAGTAGCTGCGTTAGATACATCAGTCTTTAAAGACTTAATAGCTGTATCAAGTATAGTGTTGGTGGCAAAACCAGAAGCAGCAGTTAATTTAAGATTAGCACCAGTATAAGTATCAACTAATGCACTAAGATCTACATTAATAGCTTCTTTACCAGAAGTAGTATTAAATGTAATAGTAAGAGTCTTAGTAGCTTCGGCAAATGATACATTATCTACCATGCCATCCTTAATAAATTCAGAAGCATCAATTGACGCAATTTCTGCACCACCAATACCGGTAAGTTTAATAGCCTTAACAGTTGAATCATAGCTAAGACCAAGGGTAGCGCCTACAGTAGTACCTGTCATAGATAATACTTTATCATCTGTATTGATTCCAGTTACAGGAAAAGATGTACTAGCCTTAAGACCGTCAGCTGTTTGGGAGAGAGTAACATTGCCCTGTGTATTGGTAATTTTTAGACCTACAGTAGGAGCAGTAGCTGTTCCAGCAACAGTAATAGCTGTATTAGCAGTAGCTGTAACACTAGCTACTTTAGCATCTGCAGTATTTTGAGCAGTATCTGCAGCAGCTTGAGCATTATCGCCAGCCTCTTTTGCAGCAGCAATAGCGTCATCAAAATACTTCTTAGTCTAGTAAGCTGCATCACCAAGACCCTTTACAGCTACATCTGTACTATTAAATTTAACAGTTCCGTTAGCCGTACCTGTAGTAAGGGTATCAGCAGGAGTATCAATAGTAACACCATCCTGATTAACTGTTACTGTGGTAGCACCATTTCCTGTAAATTTAATAGTCTTAGCAGTTGCGGTAGCTGCAGCAGTATTAGTGCCATCACTGATAGTAGTAAATGAGTAAATAGCCTAGAGAGCTTCTACAGCAGTTTGAAGATTTGTAATTTTATCTTTATAAGTATCGGGAATAGCATAGAAAGTACCATGTGTCCAGATTTCCTAAGTATCCTTAATAAATACAATACTATTAGTATACTTAGTCTGAAGTGCTGATGTAAACGAAGCTTTCTTCGCAATATGTACAAATATTTTCTCCATAATTATTCAATTGTTTGCCACTCGAGGACATTATTAATTTGTGTGTTAACAGTGTTTAAGACTGAGCCTATAGTATCAATATTTCCGTTAAGAGTCTCTAATGCAGCTGCGTTAGTTTCTGTAGCAGTTTTATTAATAGCAATAGCTGCTGTATTAGCTTCTACTTTAGTTTCGAGATTGGCAATACCAGTAGCATTAGTATCTATAAGTGTGAGCTTCTCATTAGAAATTAATGAACTTCCCTCTACTTTTTCTACATAACCAGTAAGCTGTGTGTCTGTATATTCTTTAGCTATTTTTAAAGTATTGGCTAAGGAACCAGCTGTTTCTTCTGTACCATTAAGTACATTTAGAGCTTCAGTATTAGTGTCTATCTTAGAGTTAACTTCTGCTAATTTATCACTAATGTCAGCATTTTCAATAGCACTATCTACTTCTGCCTTAGTGTAATATCCAGACAAATCTACAGAACCACCAAGAGCGTCCCATTCAGTACCATTCCAAGCATAGTTCGTTCCTGCAGGAATATTACCATTAGCAGCAACTACATTATAGGTATCCCCACTTTCTGCATCCGTTGGCAACGCAGCAAAGTTAGCTACAGAACCTTTATATTTATAAACAGAAGAAAGTGAATTCTTTACTTCTTCTATTTTATCACTAAGGACCTTACCTTGTGAAGCTGCAAGAGCTTTTGTATTATCAGTAGAAGATAGATTATCTACAACATCAATTCTGGCTGCAGAAGCATCTACAGCAACCCAATTTTCTATATCTGTATAGGCTGTAGGAGCAGTAACTGCATCATAGTTAGTGAGCATGTATAAGCCATGATTTTCACGAACTGTTACTACAATACCATCATATAGCCATATTTTATTTTCATCATCTGCCCATGTAGAGGTTTCAGTTAGCTCTAAAAGAGTATCAACTACAATTCTAGAATCTAGCGGAGCATTTTTCTTAACCTCTAAATTAGCTGAAAAATTAAATAGTCCTCTATTTCTTGCCATAACTTAATTATTTAGAGTAAGTAATACGATAAGTTGTCTCTCCGTTAAATCCTGCATCATTACGAGTATATGTATTATATGCTACATCTATACCCTAAACTGCAATAGTTTCTGTACCCTTAGTAAAATTCTCAAGTGCATACACTTCATATTTACCAGAAAGAGTATTCAACATCTCGATCTTAGTTACAGTATGAGGAAGTTTAACTATATGTTTATTGGGACCTTCAGCAGCAAGCTTAACTACAAATGTTAAGTCTTTAGTAAGAGGTAACTTTGAAACTGTATCATTAGTAGTATTAGCAAAGAATGGATATACTCCATAAGTAGCTACTGCTTGAGACGTTACAGATCCAGCAGGTAGTGCAGTATAAGAAGCTGCAGGACTTCCTTTTGAGTCAAGAGGAGTAGGACCTGCTGCGTAATTAACCTTGTAATAGAAGTTAGTAGTTCCAACAGTTACTTTGTTAGGAATACCATTAGCTTCACTTCCAGCATAAATTACATCCGTAGATTTCTCTCCAGCTCTTTGATTCTGAAGACTATTGCCAATCTTTATAGTACCTCTATTAAAAGTTATATTAAAGTTATCCGTAGTATAGCCGTCAGCTCCAACTTCTTTAATATTAGATATACCAGATTTTAAAGAAATGCTAGCACTAGGGGCAGTGATAGTAGGTTGAATTGTAGGAAAGATTAGAGTATCTAATACTTCAGAAATAGTCTTTCCAGTTAGCTATGCTACTGTAGTTCCTGCTGCAATACCACCAAGTTTATCTACTGTAGAAATAGTTTTGTCTAAAGATGAATTGTATGTAACATTCATCTACCCCTCCTCGAACATATCAGAAACATTATCGAGAAGAGTTCTATCAGAATCTGTTAAAAGTTTATTTCCTAGGTTTGCAATTACTGTTGTTCCATCTGCTTTAGTAAATGTGAAAGTATTAGTAGTAGAATCAAATTCTACATCTTTTACTTTCTCCCCATCAGAACCGTAGAGTTTACCATTTAGAAGAAGTTCCCCAGTGTCTGTTGCAAAGAATAAAGCATCAAGCAAATTACCAGGATTCTCAGCTGTATAAGTATAACTTGCTCTTAAACCTCTAAAAAATTTAATCATTTGGTATTAAACGTTTATCCAGTTTATAGTGTTTTTGTCTAATTCACTTTTTAAATAATCTTTAGTTACGTAATCTTCTAATTTACTATCAATCTATTGTTTAGTGTAATAATCGTCTAAATCTACACTGCCAGATGCCCCACCCATTTTACATAGTCCAAAATAAAAATATTTAGAACCTTTTATAAAATACATAGTAGTTTCATCAACCTAATCTGTTTTAACTAGATTTAAGTACTCCTCTGAAGTTAGTAGACTAAATTTAATAAACTTATCTGAGTTTTGTAAAACAACATTGGCAGAAAGCCCATCCTATTTCTTTTTAAAAACTATACCTTCGGTATCTTCAGAGATATTTAAATCGGCAGAAAGCCCATCGTCAAATATTCCTAAAGATACTATAGAATTGCGATTGCTAATTTTTAGCTCTGCATATATAGCATTTTCTAAAACGTTTACTATAATAGTTTCTGAACTATTGCCAATGTACTTATCTATTGGAGCTATATATTCATTACCATTAGATAGTAAAATTGCATAAACCCATGTGTTTAAAGGCAATGTGCATCCTTTATTTCTATCAGCTTGAGTTATCTATCTTTTAGTAAAGCTAGTTATTGTGATACTAGTAGGAAAAGGATAAGTAAATATTTCTCCATCAGAATTTTTTACTTCTAATATTTTATCATTTTCCTATTCAATAACTCTTACTGATGAAACTCCTTGAAATTCCTGTAATATAGAATTAATAGCCCCCTAAGTTAGAATCTAGTCAGGATTTTCAGTGGGAGTTTTTGATACAGAAAATTCTGCATAATTCACCCATAAATAATCAAGCTAACTCTACCCAGGTTTTCTATTATCCTTCATACCAATCTAATGAATTTATTATGTTGAGTATATCATCTGATATAGAAATAAAATTATTTTCAGATATAATAATACCAGTACCGGGTTTTATATCTATTTCTTTTTTCTAATTCACTAAATCAGTTATAATAACTTCTAGGTTTTGACCATTATGAGATATTTGATCAGAAGTACCTTTAACAAGAAGTGTATTATCTTTTTTCTATAGAATATTGTCAGGATCTGTAGCTATCCTAACATCAGCTGATAACTTATCTGGACCTCCACTATAAGTTTCTTCGCGTATAAGCTCTACGACTTTAGAAGGATGAGTATTGTCTGGCTCCCATTCTCTAATTAAATTAGTTACACTAATTTCTATAGTCTTTTCTGAATCTTGTTTAGTAAAAAAGGTAATAATAATACTCTCTCTTTCTGAATCATAGTAAGCATCTTTAATAAAAGCATCAGCAACCACATTAGATAATTCTCTATCTAAAGCTTTAAGGGCTCCAATAATAGACCTAGATCCCTATAAATATGTAGTATTGTTCATATTTAAGGTATCAAAAGAACCATCTCCATTTAAACCTGATCCAGCTTGGGTCAAATCTAATTCTTGCTAAATAGCTTTTAACTTAGATTCATATGAATTTTTAAAATCTCTTAGTATATCTCTTAACTAACCGTGAAGTTCAAAATCTTTTAATATTTTTGCTAACTATTCTAAACTATCTGATTCTAATAAAGGGCTAAAAGTATTCTGAAAATACCAATATAAAATTTGTTTATCTTCTGATATTACAACTTTAAAAAGACCTTCATGTAAATATTTTTTATTATCAGATTCCCACTACTTTAAACTTTCTTCACTATCAAAAATATAGTTTGCTTCAAGTGGGTATTTTCCGTTCCTAACAAAACTGCCAAAAGTCTAAATATAAGGTGTGTTCATTATTATGTAAATTTAAATTTCATTGTTGTATTTAGACTGTATAGATCTTGTTTATATGTATATATTTTATATACTACACTCTCCGATACATTAGGAATATTAAATGGTATCATATCAATTACTTCAAAAGCTGCAGAAGTAACAGTTTGAGCAGAATTTGACATTTCCTATAATTTTGAATAAGATGCTGGCATAACAACAATTATTTTTTGCTCTTTATCTTCGTCAAAATTAAAAAAATGTTCAATTAATGTAACATCTTTACCTTCGTAATAGAATTTATTATTTTCAGGATTTGATAAAGCTGCTTCTTCTAACATATCATAAGTAAGAATATACCCTTGATTCCATCTAGGATTAAGACCTATAAAAATAGGAAGTGACACTTTTACTGTTTTTTGTATATCATAAGTAACTCCATTAGTATAAAATACTTTGATACTAATAATGGTATCAGAGTCAATTATATTACTATCTAAAGTAAAACATCCAGATTCTAATAAATTATCAGGAGTTATAGTATCTAAATACTACTCATTCTAGTATACTTCAATATACTAGATACTTTCTAAGGTTCCCTAAATACATACTGTAATCGGAGTATGTGTTCCAACCTAAACAATATCAGCAGTTATAAGTTTTATTCTTTTCCCATAAAAAATAGCATCCATAATCTCTTGAAAAGATAATTTTTCTGGAAGTAAGGTATTGTCTTCTACAAAACCTACTGTAGTCTAAACCGGTCCAGATGTAATCCATACCTATTGATTAGATTTCTCTAATTTAGTATCAATTGTTTCTTCAACCTAGTGTAAAGTTACTAAATCCTGAGGATCAATAGCGTCAACACCTTTCTGCGGAGCTCTGAATGGAATAGTTCCATCTTGTTTCACATATTTTTCTTTTCTTACCTCTGCAAGTATATTATGTGGATCAAACTCATTAAGATGGTCTATAATAGCCTCCCTTGCTGCATCATTTACTAAACCACGAATTATAGAATCAATCTGAACTCTAGAATAAGTCTGTGATTTATCATATACATTACTAGCTTTTGCATATAAAGCAAGCTTCTTATTTAAGAGAGTTACAAAGCCATGAGGATCAACATCTATTAAGTGATTATAGATTACTTTATCAACGTATCGTTTGGTAGCAAGATGACTATCAATTTGAGGATCCGCACCAATTTGAGCCTTAGTAAAAGGAGTGCTTCCGTCTTTCTTGATATACTTACCAGACTACTTATCAATTTCATCCTTGGTATATAATTGGGATTTGAAGTAAACATCAGCCTATTTTACATATTGCTCAAGCATATCCTCAACCTGAGGTATAATGCGATGCGGATCATCGTCATTTATATGATCTCTTAGTATTTTTGTAACGAATCTTTTGGTAGCTAGATGAAAGTCCTAAACAGGATCTACACCTCTCTAAGGTGCGGTAAATGGAGTGCTTCCATCATCCCTAACAAAGCCTTCAATCATTTGTCTAACTTCAGGTAAAATTCCATGTGGGTCCTCTTCGTTTAGATATTTCTCAAAGGCTTTCTTGATGGACTCATCAAGCTTAATATCGGATTCTTGTCTAGTATAGACAGATTCCTTAGCGTAAACATCTAGGTTTTCGCGTACAACTGCTTTTTCACCCTCGGTTTCATACTCTGATAGGAAGTTATCCCTCTCAAGATATTGAGTTGACTTCTATTCTGGAGTTGGTTCCCAGTGGTCTCCGCCAGGGGTTAAGATTGTATCATTTACCATTTATTATTTATGTAATATTGTAAAGCATTTAGAGACAACTTGTCGTCTATTTTATTATCTTTTATAAGGTCTACAAAAGAAATTTCCTCCATAATGAACTCATAGTCTAATTTGTATCCCTTACGAATCCTAGACAACAATGAAGTATACTCACAAATAATCTTCTTTTTGAGTTTATTTAGAGCATCCACATCCACTGTTTGTTGACTAGTAGGTTGAATTAGATTTGCATAAACCATTACAGGATGTTATTTGTTCTATTATACGTTCTACCTCGGCTAACTAATTAAATTCGGTTAAATATTTAATCACATTAATTGCCATCCAGACTAAATCTCTCTTATAGACTAATTCACTATCTACACTGTTCTTATTCCAACATTGAGAAAAGCCCCTATCGTTGAAAATCTATTGACACAAATTTACATAACATTTTTGTAAAAAACAAATAGATACGTAGTCCTTGCTAGTTCTGGAGATTGTAGTATTAATAGGGTTTACTTCTAAAACCTCTTCTATGCTAGCTCCGTCTATCTCTCCATTTACATACTTATAAATATATCCATTGTCTACGAAGTAAACAATATCATATAAACCAAGAGCAGATCCTGAACTTTTTTCACGTTCTCTATCAAACCAATCTTTGTTTGGAAGAACTATATAGTTTATGGTAAACCATCCATCAAATCCTACTGGAACCTCAATATAATCAGAGGTATGATAATCATATGTAGGACTCTTTACTACAGTTTCCTATGTCTTATTGTGTTGCAAAACTACCACAGAGGCAGTATCAGAATATTTGAAACTTCCTTTTGAAATTCCAGTAGAGGTTTCACTTAAATATTCCGTATTGTCCTCTATGATAACTTTACAATGAGCGTCTGTAATTATATTTATATTAAGTTCCATTATGTTCCAACCTAACGTACTTTATCATTATATGGATTCCCATCAGTAAGCTGAGCTTTTTCTATTTCAGTTCTAGCTTCTGCCTAGTCAGCCATTTTGCTCTTATAATTTCTATCTGTTTGAGCTTTATACCATTCAACCTTATCTTCCATGATAAGTCTCTATTTCTCAAGTTCTATTTTAGCCTAGTTAAGAGATTCTACCTTACCTTCTGCCTGTTGTAATTGTTTTGATGTTTGTTCAAGCTGCTGCTGAAGCTGTTCAACCTACTGAGTAAGTTGAGCAATCTAGTTATTTTCCTATTTCTATTGATCTAATGCCTCTCTAATTTTCTGTTTAAGATCAGGGAGACTTTTACAAGTGATAGCTTCTATGATAATATCAGGAGGAAG
>NFZD01002833.1_pt1 | contig 158105 bp, 148 predicted proteins | sample 1095381 | NCBI WGS metagenome assembly NFZD01 (sample SAMN03609891, study PRJNA323583) | gut metagenome | isolation source: feces | host: Rattus norvegicus | place: Denmark: Riget | collected 2013 | reverse complement strand
TTTTATTTTCATCGTACGCTTTGCGTACTGCTTTTCTTGAACCTTTATTGTTACTGAGCTGTTCTACTGCTTTAGCTACATTGTATTCTTGCTCTTCTTTTTCTGCACCTTCTGGCTTGAAAATGAATTTGTCAGCTTCATCAGATTTAAATACTGCTTTCATAACATTTGCGATTTCTGTATCTTCTTCGCCCTCTTCGATCGTTTGATTTTTGCCAAGAACTTTGATATATTTATCTCCCTGTTTCTTAAGAGCACCAAAGATTTTTACAGCTTTTTTCTCAATAGCCTCTGGATTGAATAATACCTGATCGTAACCTTTCAATTTAATCTTTTTCATAGCAAGAGCATCTTTCTTGTATTTTGAAAGGAATTTGGAATCTGATCTGAAAAATTCATCCAATTTATCCATAACAGTTCTGAAGAACTTCTGGATCTGACCCCATAACCACTGCACACTCTTTTTGAATTTATCGATAACTGATTGAATCTGAGTTTCCTCATAAATCATCTCGCTACCATTTTCACGAAGATACATATGCTCTTCTGCAATAATAGCCATATCAAGATTTCTCATATTGATTTCGTTTTCATATGCAACTTGCATCATAAAATCCAACGGATCTGTACCTTCTGCAAGAGCTTCAACAGACTCTAAAGCTGTTTCTTCTACTTCTGGCTCAAACCCATCAACCATGCTTTCCATAATAGATGAGCGGCCCAATCCTAATACATCATCAAACATAGACATGTCTAGTCCTCCTTTTTATTAATTATTTTACTTATTTGTTATAATCATGCGATTATAATAGTGTTAAAATATAGATGCTGAGTCAGGTATAGTATCAGTTACATCAGATAATTTAGCTTTTTGTTTTTTATCTTCTGCAATCTGTCGTTCAGATTCAGCATTAGCTTTGGTTGATTTTACCATAAGCATATTAGACCATTTCTTAAAATGATCTGCAATTTTATGTTGCTTCTTTATAATTTTCTTACGCTGCTCCGGAGTCTTAGTTCTATTATATTGAACTTTCTCTGCATTCAATCTGATAATATCTGCTTCACCTGCAAGATATTCTGATACAGATTGTCGTAAATTATATAAAGCTGTGGTTAACTGATGAAGAATTGGAATAATTGTTGAAAGTAATGCAATTACTGTAGCTCCAGTCATAAGAATAGTAAATACATCTTCTTTAACAATTTCTGATTCTGTGTTTTCTTTTACTGATCTTTGAGCTTTTAATAAAGCATCAAAAGTTTTTTCAATCTCGCCTTTCTTACAAGACATATTGAATCTTTCGAGATTCTTAAACAACAATCCATCTTTTGTCTTAGAATTGGAAATTTTAGCTAATTCTAAATCAATAATCTCACTAGCTGGATCTTTTACAAATTCAACTGTAGCTGAGATAAGAATAGAAGTAGCACTTACAATAGAAAGTGCAATTGTGTTATAAAATACAACTGCAACTTCACATTCAATATTGTATCCCTTTTCCCATATTCTCTTATACTTTTTGAGATTCTCGACAGCAGTAAAGATAATATCTGCAGAAGCAGTGCTCTGTCTTTTAGCTACCATCATATCTCTAATAGTAGTAAGACATTCCATGATATCCATATAATTTGGAATTTTGGTAATATCTCCCTTAGACATAGGTATTTGGCCAAAATCAATATCCGTAACTTTCTTTACTATACTATCGTATAATTTAGAAGCTAAGCTTCCCAATACTTGATTCTGATCAGCCTCGTTAATAGTAACAAGGCATTTTCTTGTTTGTCTATCAGTAATATCAAAATATTCTTTAATATACTGATTATATAAATCTCGGTTCATTTATTTTCACCTCCTTATTATGACATTTTTGTTATAAGATTTACGACTTTTTTGTATGCTCCGTCGCCAGCTTCTCTTTCAAGTGATGTAAATGAATATGTTTCATATTCAGTATCACCATCAGTCATAATACTAATACTCTCTGCAGTCTCATCTACAACTACAAAATAGAGAAGATTAAGTTTTTCCATAATAGGGCAAATAATTCTAGGCTGCATCACATCAATATTTTCATATTTTCTTAATTCATCAACTTCTTCTGATGAAATTACGAGAGACGTAATAGCCTTAGCACTATTGTTTAACCGCAATGATTTTCTTATTTTTCCTTTAATAGCTCTTCTTTCTAATGCCTTGAAGATTCTAGACCCAGAACCTTTTCTGGACTTAGATAAAGAATCAAGTTTAGCATCATCAATACCTAATAAGAAATCTTTAATAAAAGATATCTCTCTAGTAGATACTTTAACAAGTTTAAGAATAATATCATTATCAATATGCTTTGTAATGATCTTATTTAAAATATCAGATGAAGAAATTGCATAAAGTTTAGATTTTACTCCAACTACAGCCTGTTGCGCTACGTTTAAATCTCTATCTTTATCATTCACATAGAAATTTACAATCATCATAGAAGGCTGCATTTCATTAGCTTTCTTTACATCAGATTGTAATAATTGAGAAGATAAATATTGGCGCTTTTGATCAGTAGCTGTAGATAATGCTTTGCGTTGATCATCACCACGTTTTCCGATATCATTATCAAGTTTCCCTTTATCAATTGAGTTTTTTATATTTTGATTTTTTTCAGAAGTCTTTTTATCTTCTTCTCTTTGCTGTTGCTGGTAATACCACTGAGCCGCTTTTGGGTCTAAAAATGGATCTCTCCCATACGCAGCTTGTGCTAATCTTTCGTCATTATAATCTGAACCAGTTAAATCTTTAGGTCTTGGAGCTTCCTGAATAACTACAGATCTACCATAATTATTAACTTCAGAATACTCTAATAATGAAGTTGGATTGACTTCATTATCTAAAACAAAGTTAATATTTCTTTTACAGTCTTCTACTACTGCAGAAATTTTAGATCTTTCAATCATAGTAGTAGACTCTTCAAGGCTTTCCATCATATCCATGAATTTATCTAAGTCCATTTTTGACATATCTAAATTCTTATGAAATTTAGCCATATGCGTAACTGCATCAGTGGCATTAGTAATATTAAATGCGCTGAATGCCATTTGCAACATAGATACATTTTTTCGTTCAATAGCCTTTGCCACCATACTAGCAGTTTCTATAGGTAATGTATCTGTACAGCAAACAGGAAATACAGCTGTAAGACCAGCTGTAGCTTTAGCTAAAGATGATGATCTGAGAAGTCTTTTATCTCTAGGATCAATCACATCTTTACCAGCATTTATACCGTCTTTAATCATTTCAAATACATCTGAAACAACTGTTTCATGAATTGCGTTTTGCATGTGCTGACCATCCTTTCTTAATTTATTATATCAATGTTAAATTTACAAAAAATAAAAGACTTGCGTAATAAGCCCTATTTCCTACTAATTATACTCGCTAGAAATTATATTTATACTGTTTCTTCATAGCTAGAGTATAAGGCGTTTCGTCTGTTTGTTGCTGAATAGTAGGTATAGATATATTTCCTTTATACTGGATATTCGTAGATGGAGTGCTTTTATTTTCTTCTCTATCAGGATCCATTTGGGAAAAAATATTATAGTTTCTAATTATACTTCTCTGAATTGATTGTCCAGAAAAAGGATTATCTGTTTTCTTAGGGTTATGATCATCATTTATAGCTGAGCATACATATCCTTCAACAAGAGTTTTTGCGATAGGTGCGATAGCAGTAAAAATTTCATTAAACATATTCTATCAATCTCCTTTCAATTATTAAGCATTAATATTTAGTGGAACCAATCTAGGTGGATTGGGGAGATTTTATAAAATATTTTTAATATAGCACTCATTAACTCAGCAAGTCTTTTCACTTATATAATATACAAATACGATTCTATTTATACCTGAAACATCATATTAAGTTAAATAAGACAGGAGGGATAATCGTGGCTTATATACAAAAACATAAACCGCCAAGTTCCATTATAAATATGGAATCCAAAGATATGAATGATCTATTAAAGTCTAATCTTATCTACAATAGGCAAGATCTATGTTGGTATGAAAAATTTAATAGATTTGGAGCAATGGATCCATATAACAATTTAAGTCAATCTAAAGAATATTTATTTTTTACAAAACCTGATTGTCATATATTTACTCCAGACACAACTAATTTACAACCAGTTTTAGCTAATAACCCATTCTTTATAGATGCTGCTAACAGATATCCTCATGTAATTCAACAATTGCAGAGTAGTGCTGGAGCATTAGGAACTGATAAAGAAGACGCTATTACTAAAAATCCATTTATGGTTCTCTTATCAAACTCTGTTAAGAATACTATAGATTTTCAAGCTCTTACTGCAACTGAAATGGATAATGCTGTGAATATGTACGGTACAAGCATACCGTACAGAAAAGATGCATGGCTTGGAGATGAGAATGTTGATTTTTCTTTAGAGTTTGAGGATTCCAGATTTCTTGAAGTATATATGCTATTGAAGATATATGAAGAATATGAACGATATAAAACAGTAGGAATGATATATCCTCCTAATTTAAATAAGGCTAAAGAATATGGAGAAGCAAAGCATAATTGCAATTCTTATATTTCAAATAAAGAGCTTCATGATACTTTTGGAATATATAGATTTATAGTAGGAGAAGATTATCAGACTATAATACATTATTCTTATATCTGTGGAGCATTTTTTAATAGTGTTCCTAGAGACGCATTTAATGATTTGAAGAACGGAGAAGGATTAACTTTTTCTGTAGATTTTAAAGCATTTTGTGTTCTTGATATGGATCCAAGAATATTAATCAATTTTAATAAAATTATATATGATGCTTATGGAGAAAATGCAATGCAACGAACTAGACTTCATATATACGGGCAAGCTAAGAAAACACTAGCCGAAGAGACTAATGCAAGAATAAATGGAGATTGGGCTAAATATCCACTTGTAGCTAAAGTTCCAGCAGGAGGAGCTTCTTGGTTTGGAAGTAAAAGTATGGCATACCATTATCAATTACAATGGTTCCAGTAAAGGAGGTAAATTATGAAAAATATATTAAATACAGATATATACGATCTTGTAGATTCTGTCCAAGAACTAGAAGAACGATATATAGATGAAGAAAGTCCTGACACGTTAGCGTTAGGGATATATGGATATCTAGCAGATATCCATGCTACTATACTTCAAAACTCGGCTATAACAACAGGAGAATTAGGTAATGAGCTTTTTCCAGCAAGAGCTAAGTTTGAACGTAACGTAATCAACCATGCTATTATTCAAAATATAGAAAATATTAATGCAGTTCCTGCAACAATAAGTGCTATATTGGGAATATTCGAAGAAGATTTTGATAAATATATGATCAATGATAAATTTATCATTGACAAAGAAATACCATTTGCTATTCAGGATTTTCCATATCATCTCGAATATGACGTTATAGTAAACAGAACAGTCCTTCCAAATAATAAGTATGGATATTCAGCACTTTATGATATGGAAAGGAAAAATAATCTTAGTAAGATTACTAATCCATATCTTCAAGCTCCATTTAGACAAAGATATAACGGTAAATGGATGATATTCTTTTATATAGAATTAATGCAAGTATCTCACGATACATTTACAAAAACTCTCATTACAAATAATCTTGTAGAAAACAAGACTGTTATATTCCAATTCAATGATCAGTTAGCGGACTTTGTAGTTAGAATAACAGAAGGAGATGAAGTTGTATACCTTACACCAGTATTCGAAGGTATGGGATTAGAAGATAACTTAAAAGATTTCTGTTATTATTCATACATCGATGCAACTCATATAAGAGTACGTTTTGATTCGTTATCGTATGTGCCAAAAATCAATGCAAAGATAGAGATTAGAATTAAAACTACAAGAGGGTCTGAAGGAAACTTTGAATATACTAAAGACGTGTTCCCGGTAATAGGATCCAATAATTATAATTACAAACGATTATTAACTACTCTTCAGTTTGCATCTGATTCTCATGGAGGGTTAGATAGAAAATCGGTAGATGAGTTGAGAAAAATGCTTCCTAAAGAAGCATTATCAAGAGGAAGTATTACTTGCTGGCAAGATCTTGAAAATTATTTTAATATGCTTAATACTGATGAAAATAGATTGATTATCCAAAAAAGAGTAGATAATCAATTTGAAAGATCATATTTTGCGTATATGGTATTAAAAGACGGATATAATAACGTAATACCTACAAATACGTTCGATGTAGATTGTAGAGTTGAAGATTTTGATACACATGATAATAGAAAACATGTTCTTAAACCAGGTTGTTATATTTTATATGATGATTTTGATAAGAATAAAGCTAGAGTTATAAAAAGAACAGATTCAAATGCTGAAGAATTAGATAAACTTGAAGCTGAGGATAAAACAAATTTCCTATATACGTGCCCATTTATGCTTGTAGTTACAGGGGATCCGTTATATGTATCGTATTATCTTACATTAGTAAATACTATGAATCAATTGGATTTTACTTATGTAAACACTAATGCAACTATTCAATTTATATGCACAAACGTTCATTGGTATAGGCAGTATTTAACAAATCCAAATTCATATTTCTTGGAATTTGCTATATCTCCAAATATTGAAAATGGAGAGCAATTGATTATATTAGATGAAAATAATCAGGTAAAAGAAAATAAATTAAAAGTATTTATTGTTTTCTTTAACGATGGTAAAGAAAACGCTCCATATGCTTATTGCGAAGCAGAGTTCAATGGTTTATATGGAACTGGAAATAGTTCATATAAATTTAAAGCCGAGTTAACTACTGAGGATATTCTTAGCGATGATAATAAAATTTACATGCACGGGCTCACAAGAGCTAACAGTACAGAAGAAACAGAAACTATGTTGCTTACTCCTCATGTAGGTGTAAAGATTTATGTGTGCGCACAATTAGATGATGAATTTGGTGTATTTGGAAGACATGATTTGGATGGTATAGTGCCAGGTCTTGATAAATATACTGTATGTAATATGTATACAGTAAATGATGGTCTTAAATTCTACGAGAATTACTCCGAAATCATTTCATCTCAGGTATATGATATTAAAGTAGAAGGAGAATATACTGATCATGATGGATTCCATATTATGAGAGTTCCATGTATCAGGAGATCTTATGTAAACTCGGAAGAGAATATGAGAGAATTTATTGAAAATATAAATTATAAGAAAGCTTATATCGATAAAGCTTTATATATCCTTGAAGATAATTTTGTTATCGATTTTAAATTCTTTAATACATATGGGCCGTCTAGAATATATACAATGGATAGATGGGGATATGAAAAGAAACTTATCGATAGAGTTAATCTTACTATGGACTTCGAAGTTAAATTACTTCAGACCTCAGATAAGAATACTAAAGACTATATTCTTAGAGACATAAAAGAAATTGTAGAAGATCTTAACGATATTTCAAGTTTACACATTCCTAACTTGATTACTACTATCACTAATAAATATAGAGAATCTATAGAATATATCGAGTTCTTAGGGTTTAATGGATATGGACCTGGAGTTCAGCATATCTATAGACAAGAATATAATGTAGTAACTGGAACTAAAGATGTTAATATGGTACCTGAGTTCCTTACTATACATACGGATTTAGATATGACTCCTGATATAAATATCAAACTAGCCTAAACTGGTACAATAACATAAAAGTAAGATTATGGTATCATTAAAAAGGAGGAAATGCATTCATGGACAGTTTTATGAATTCTTGTAATTATACTCTGCAACCAAACAATTCTAGTGCTGTAGCTGCAAGAGAAAATATGGAAAGAGATAATATGCGTAGAACTCGTGTATTAGAACAACAGTACGCCTCAGAAAAGAGACGTAAAGATTTCAATGCATTTACTTCTGAATCAAAAGATTTTCTGCTTACTGAGTCTTTAAATTATTTACTCAGAAAATGCCTTCCAGAAAACATTACAGAATCTTTAGCTATGAATGCTAGAGCTGTAGTAGAATCTTTTGTAAAAGAGGAAACTTCATTTTCTCTTCTCAACAGATTTAAAACAAAAACATTGCTATTATCAGAATTAGCTAATGTAGTTGAGACTACACATCAGAAAGTTCTTCATGGAGCTGAAGGTAAAGATGCACCTTTCAAGATTTCTAATTCTGACATGAAAGCATTCCACAGCAAACTTGAAAGTTTAGATTGTGATCAGGTCACTAAAGAAATCGTATCAAGAGTAGCTAAAGCTGAAGAAGAATTTGTAAAAGCTAATGTGAAAGACAAAGAAACATTAGAAGAATTAAGCGATGCTACAAACAAAAAACTTGAAGGTATTAAAAATAAAGACGAGGAAAAAGAAAAGCTTATCAAACAAGAATGCACTGCTATGTACAGAAGAAAAGTAGATAATTTGATGAACAGAAAAAAAGGCATTCTTGAAAGTATTGTTCTTAGAATGAGTCGTAACATTGTTACAGAAGATACATTGTTACCATCATTTACACAAGAAAATGGAAAACTTGATATGCAGAAAATCATTGATACATCAGAGGTAATGTATACTTTCATGGAAATGGTAAATACCATGAGAATAAAAGATGTGAATACATCTTACCTTAATGAAATATTATCAAGCATAAAATAAAAATCTCCCTAAGGCAGTGAAGCCTTAGGGAATTTCTTTTTTAAAAATTAACTAGAACAAGCCTAGATAATGTATTGATTGGCATTATACTTATATTATATAATGTCTTTATATAAGGAGACATATGAAGATTTATATAAATATCATCATATACTCTTTTATATGATTCTTTTTGATTAGCTGCCAAACTGCAATCTCTAATTATATAATTTATAAAATTAGTTTGCATAAGCATATGTAACAATGCATCTTCTATCTCAAAGCAATATTCGTCAGCATTATCGTTTTTTGTTTTTCTGCACTTTATTTTATATTCATATGAATCAGAATAATCCATATCTACCACACCAGGAATAAAATTCATAATACTATCTTGTAAATGAGATAGATTATTTGGATAGAACTTATGTCTTAAGTAGAGTCTGAAGTCAATAGCGGTTTTATAGAAATCTAATAAAAAATTGTTATTCATTATACTAATTCTCCTTTTCTATCTAAATAATGTAAATTAGGATTATTAAATCCTTTTCTAGCTAGCATAGCATTATAGAAGTTTTTAGTATAAACACAATTTAAGTACCGTAATTTTATTTCAACTCTTGGCAATATAGAGTAGTATTTATGAACTGCACCATCTATTACTAGAGTATCATCCATCCATATATTATAATTAAACATATCGCAATATTTTTTTGCGATATTGTCCCAATCAGGTTTAGAAAATGGAGGTCTAATCAATCCTATTTCGCATAAGAAAGTATCAACTACATTTGCACTTGATGGGGTTTTTAGATATACATTATATTCAATATTACATGGAGTTGATATCAATCCATCTAATTGAATAAGTTCAGTATTAACTAATTGTCTCATATACCTATGATCTTCACCTGCACCTGGCACATATACGTGTATCATAGGATCAGTTATAGCTAATTTGTTATAGTTAGATTTTAATATTCTAACTCTTGGTCTTGAGGCTCCTTCTGGTTCCTCTAATAATTCTATCACATTATAATCATAATAGAATAAATTATTTAATACATTTTGTCTCTTTAGTAAAATTTCGTCCATTTTAGCTGGAGACAGATTATAATAATCTACCATCCAATTCAATCTTTCTGTATAATCTATAGGAATATTTCCATACTTCATTTCATACTGTTTTTGTTTTTGTGCTCTTGTCATATTAACCCTCCTAATACAAAAACTTCACAAGTATAGGTATATCCTATACTTGTGTGTTTTGTATATATTAACCTTTAAAAACTCCAGTATACATATTATACAGCTTATTCATTCCACCTTGAGACGCTTTTTGCCACCAGGTATAACCTGTAAGTTTATCTTTCCAATAATTTTTCTGAATCATTGCCCATAAATCCAGAGATCTATCTAAATCTGGCTTATTTATAGATATACCACAACTATTTGCAAGATAATTTAAATATGTAGTATTATTAAGAAATGACTTTCTCTGATTACCAGTAGTATATTCAGACATAGCCATTACATTATAAAGATCTTTAATTGTCATGGATATATCAACTTCACTAGGAAGTCCATCCAATGTCCAAGACCCTTCTTTACCTTTTTCTATACTAAGATCCGTTATAATACCCATATCGCAATTAAATAATCCTTTATAAAAAGCTCTAACTAAAAATGGGCTCATGTATCCATTTACTGAAGGTTCTTGGTCAAAGTCTTTATTGATAATAGATTTACCGTATGGAGATCTTGGCATTGTTAATGCAATTAGATGATTTATAGGAACTATAATATCCAAAAACCAACTTACTTTATTTGGGCATGGACATCTTAATTTAATCTTCACATCGAATGATTGAGAAAATGTACTATCTGACCAGATTTCTGGAAATATCAATTTACCGCCCGAAGCAATAGTAACAAAATCCTCTCCTAGATCTTTTATTGTTTGCGACCCTCCAAGAAATTTATCTACTACGTTACCAAGATTTGTTAACGCATCATCGATAGCACTTTGATTTTTCATTATATCTATACCAGTATTAGCTCCAACTAAGAACTGAATCTCTTTAGCTATACTTGAAAAATCGTTAACTTTATCTGCTAACTGCGATGAAGTGGTATCGTTACCAAAAGACTCACTCTTAGACGAATCGGCATCAGTATAAAAACATACGTAACTTTTATTAGACACTAATAACGAGTCGAATTTATTATTAGATGCTTTCTCCCACTTAAAATCTGCTGCTTTAGCTTTAACTCCATTTACATCTATTTCCACATCACCTATGCCTAAATATATAGCACTAGCCTGATTGGCTGCATTTACATACTTCCAATAATTTTCAGTATCATACGCAAAGGTATAATACTTGCCAGGTTTTTCAAGAAAGTCATTTATATCAGATGCACCATCACCGTCATTTAATAATACATCTAATACCGCTTTCTTTTCTCCTGTCTTATAGCTAGACATAAAATCTACTTTACCAGGAGACATCATTAGAAGCGGCATTCTAGTTATAATTCTTTCTGCATAAATAGAACCAAATGACGATTTGGAATCTGGTCTAGGATCCACTGATTCTGGAAACTGGTATGGTATGCCATAAATACCACTCAGGTTATCTACTAATAAAGAATCAGCAACATTACCAGCATCTTGAGTATCTCCATATTCACTATTCACATACTGCATATAAATATCTTTCTTTTCTTCGGGAGTCATTTGAGATATTTTATCTAACGTTTCTTGGTCAAGAGTTCTAACCTTATCTTGACTTTCCTCAGTAGTTTCTTGAGTTGAATTTGTACTTAGATCTTCTATAAGTTTAACTCTAGATTTCATAATCCATCCTTTTTTTTCTGGAATAAAATAAAAACCATTTCTATCTAAAGTAGCTCTAAGCTTAACATTAGGATCTACATATCCTATATTTCTACTACTTGTTCCTGCATTTTCACGTAATATTGTTTGAGAGGTTGTCTGAACTTCTTTATTTATTACTATCTGAACAGAAGATTCATTAGGCATAATTACGTCTCTCCTTTCTATTAAATTAATATATGGTTGAAGAGGTCTTTTACCACCTCTTCAACCAATTATTTTTATTATTGTCTTGCTATCGCTTCAACGTTTCTAATCAAATTCTCTAAAGCTTGATCTTTAGTATTCTTTGCAGAATCTTTTAAAGCTTTAAGTGCAAGAGTTTTTGTAGCTAATAAGTCAGATGCAACTGTATTATCTGCAGAAGATCCACTTGTTCCTTTTATATCGATAATATTCACTAATAATTTAGCAATATCTTTGATAGAACTTGTGTTGTCTACTACTTGAGATAATAATGTAATTACTACATCTATAAGTTTATCTACGTTAGATGATTGTTGTACTTGTTTTGTCTGATTTGCAGGAACTATTCTAGAACTGCTACCTGACTGAGGAGATTTATTTCCATAGTTATAGGTAGGAGCTTTATCAGATAATCCTGATCCAGAACCAGCACTCCAAGCAACGTCATCTTTATACTGTTGATAGTATTTATCATAGTAACCAGAAACATCACCATCTTTATTCTGACCAAAGAAATCCCAGAATGTATAGGTTGCTCCTCCTCCAGAAAATCTACCAGGATTTTGTTTAATCTTTGTAGTATGCTGTTTATATTGAGATCTGTCTTCGCTTTTTCCGTTACCCCAATGACCATCAATAGCAGCATCTAATGGGAACATATCGTGTTCTGTTACATATCTAGGCAAAGTACGTTTACCGTTAACCAATACATCTTCTACAGCTTTTCTAGTTACATCAGTAGGAGCGTTATCCATACTTGTAGATGCATACCATCCACCTGTAAGAGTGCGTCGTAAATCGGCACCAGTAGCTTGCCGTCCGTATTGAACTTCATTTAAGTTAGCCATCTGAGATGCTTCTTGAGCTGCAGCGACTGGATCTGATCCGCCAGTTTCACCAGCGATAATTCCAGCAGCTAAATCTTTCTGGCTATTATCTAGATCGTATTTAGGATATGCAGATCCTGATGTACTTCCAGAAGAAGATCCTGTTGTTGATGGATCTATACCCATATATGCATTTGCTAACTGTTCAAATGCATCTAATATTGCAGTTATAGGACTTTGACTTCCTGAAGATGTAGAGCCATTAGCTGATTCTGGAGCAGTTCCATTAACTACACTTAAGCAATATTCATGAATCTTTCTATAAGTATCATTGTCGTAGTGTAAACTATCCGGAGCAGTAAATCCATCTGTAAGAAGATAATTGTAAGTATCGATATATCTACTTCCAGCAAATGATTTTAATTTGGTATTGAAAGTTTCAATCTTAGTATTATCTACTGAATCATATGGACCTTGAATACTGCTATCTACAGGGTTTACAGACATATACCATATATTAGCTTTAATTTCATCAGCAAACTTTTTATAAAGTTTTGTATAGTAATCGATATTAGGTAAATCGTTTACACCAAATGCAAATATTACTATCGTATTTGGATTTTCTTTTACAATACTCTTTATTTTACCTACAGCTGTATCTTTCAACCATTTATATCCAGTTCCAGGTTTACATACAAACTTAAGTGTACTAGACTCACCAAGAGCAAGTTTCATTCCTTCTGTACGAGAATCTCCTGAATATAATATAGTTTCATTAGCTTTACCGGCCATAAGTTTTAATCTAGATCTTAATTTAGACATAGTCGAAGAAGAACCTTTCATCTTTCCTTTGACAGGAGTGATACCAAAGGTTGTATGTTTCAGTATGTCTTTAGAATATCTTAATTTAGATTTCTTAGATTCTGGGTCATTGACATAGATAGTCCTTCGATCTTTACTAATACCAGTAGCAAGTACATAGTGATTAGTAGGGCCAAATGGAGATCTAGTTTTTGATCTGTTTGTTGGATCTTGACCCATCAATATAACAGGATTACCATTAGCAAGATGATTCATAATAACATCATTATCTTTACCATCCATAAAAGCCGGCATTAAATCATGTCTATCAAACTCATCTACAAAGTAATCTGCAGTTACACCTCCAGTAGGAGATTTATATTGTGATGCTAATTTTATAGCTTTATTCATATCAAGAGTATTTCCTGACACTGAATTTACAGCCATTGTAGCAACTGCAGGAGCACATCCTGCTGCGGAAACTTTTTCATTTCCTATAGATTTATTAGCATAATTAGAATCATTCTGAGATACAAATGTAAGCCCTGAACCAGATCCTTGGAAACCTACCCATCGTCTAACGTTACGATATGCGGATCCGCCTAATGGTTTGATAGTAGGACCAGGTACTTTACCTCCTTTGCCACCACCATGACCTATCATTTTACCATTACCATAATACATTTCAACATGCCCATCTTTTAACAATAGATCTCCAAGTTGAAGTTTTGATTCATCTGATAGTGAATTTGCAACAGTATATGTATCTGGATCTATCTCCTGATCACCTGTAACAGTTCCGGGATCTACACCCAATACGTCTTTATATACCCATTGCACTGTAGAAGAACAATCTCCGTATCGTTTACCATTTATAACCTCAGAAGGATATCTAGTAGGTCCATCGTATTTAGTTCCAGGTCCCCATGAATACTGAATTTGACCTTCATGTTGTTTCATCATGGCAACCAACTGTTTTTGTTTTTCGGCATGTTTAGGATTGGAAGATACGTTTCCAGAAATACCATCGGTGTTAATAGTAGAAGTTCCTTCTGACGTAGTATTTTCATCTTCTGCCGTACTTCCTTCAGTACCGCTATCGGTTAATCCGAAAGCTGCTCCTAATTTATCAAAAGCATCGAGAAGAGTTGTTATTATAGATTTCTTACCTTGACTCTCCTCTGTAGTAGAGTTAGGATTCGAACCTGTTTTTGAAGTGTCTCCGTTAGGAATAGCAGTTCCTGTAAATTCTTCATAATAACCCTTAGCAGCATCAATTCTCTTTTTAAGAGACGATGTACCTGCAGGTCTTTCGAAACAGAACATAAATGCTCTAGTAGCAGATTCGATATCTGTAGCATTTTTCCAGTCATTATATGTCCAAGATTTACCATCGTACGATTTACTACTATTCATCCAAGCATATGCACTGTCATTAGGATCACATTCTTTAATAAGCCATTCGATTTGAAGTTCAGTAGTATTAATATCAGCACCCTTAGATTTAGCATAATTCTCAATAGCAGTACGTCTTCCGAAACTCCACTGAATCAATCCGAATCCTATACCATTTCCTTTCTCTACGATAGAAGGATCGAATCCAGATTCAGCATAAATATTACCCATAGTACCAGCTACAGTTATCTCACTATAACCAGCAGCTCTTAATCCAGTCCATACTTTATATTCAATCGTATCAGGACCATATTTTCCACTAGCACTAAATTTCTTAAGAATCTTCTTAAGCTTATTCATATTAGCAGAAGGAGCTTTCTTTTTACCTCTAGATATAGGAACTATACCTAAAGAAGTATGTTTAATAATGTCCTTAAAGTTATAAGCGATATTAGGCTTACGTCTTTCAGGGTCGTTAATATATATCGTATTTTTATCCTTACTCAAACCTGTAGCTACAACATAGTGCTCTTTAGGTCCAAAAGGAGATCTATTTTTAGAAGTATTATTTTCATCTTTACCCATTAAGATAACTCTCTTTCCAGAAAGTAAGCTATCTCTAATAGAGTTAGATTTTCTATTTTCGTCTTCACTTGCAATAAATGAAGTTCCCAAGTTATGTCTCTGGAACTCATCTACAAAGTAATCTGCAGTTACACCACCATTAGGTAATTTATAAGGAAGAGCATTTTTAATAGCGTCATCCATACTTAATGGTAATGAATTATAAGTAGCTTTATTTACAGCCATTACCGCAGCTGCAGGAGCACAACCAGCATCAGATATAGTCTGACGAGATTTATCTCCCTGAACAGTAAATGACTTGCTAGCGTAGTTTCCGTATCTTTGAGATATAAAATATTCTTCTGATGGATTTGGTTCTTGAATTGCATCAGTATCATTAATACCTGAACCTGAACCACCAATACCGAATAGTTTTCCTACACCTTTAATGAAACTCTTAGCACCATCAGCTACAGTTCCAAGAATTCCTTTTTTCTTAGATGATTTCTTTTTAGATTTAGATGATTTTACAGCTTTAACCTGAGTAGATTCATCATTACTATTTGAGCCAGATACACCTGCGGTCATATTATAGAATGCTGAGTTAGCAGCTATAATATCAGCACGTTTATCCATATAAGATTCAGTAGTAACTCTACTTAAATCTACATTTTCGTCTGTAGGGTCAGCATAACCCATACTTACTGCTAAGAATTTAGATAATCCTTCCATAGCAGTAGACATTGTTCTAGGAAGCATATTTGCAAAAGGATTAACTTTAGCAGAAATATTTTTCCACATAGAAGTCAATTGACCAAATAGTCCCTGAGGTCCTTTAGTCTTGTAGATAGCAGCATTCTTGGCATTCTGTTTATTCATTTCTGAATCAGGTAACCCAAATAATCTAGCTATCATAGATTTACATTGTTTGATCATTCCAGGTATCATTCCGTTTACTTGAACAGCAGCTTTCATAATCATGCTAGTGTTCTGGGAACTAATAATACCTGAATTATTTTTAGATATTGGATTAATTTTAGAACCTACCAGACCATTTACAGGTACAGTTCCAGTTACATCCCCTCCAACTTGCTGTTGTTGAGTTATATTATTATATTCATCCATAGTATAGTTTGTGCCATGTTCCATGTTATATTGAACATAAGCATCTTCGGCAGATGTCTCAGCATCGCCTTGAGGTATGTATGAGGTCATCATGACTCCATTTTCGTCCATACCTTTACCGACAACATTACCTTTATCATCATAGAATAATTTTTCAGGATCAGCTATTCCTTCTGTTGATTCAGCTACTTTATTAATAGCCGATGATTGTTCTGTTACTGTTCGGGCTGTTCCTTTTACATTATTATAGAAAGATTCTCCAGAATTATATGACTCTTTGTTGTCTTTTTTCTCATTATCTTCTTCCTTATCACCGAATCCAAGAAAACTTTTAGCTCCATTCCATAAGTTACTAGCTTTCTTTTTAGTCCAATCCCAAGCATCGCTAGCTTTATCTTTTACCCATTTTCCTGCAGCTTTAAGTCCTTTTTTAATTTTAGTACTAATCTTATCTTTTTCAAGATACTCATCGACAGTATAATTAGTACCATGCTCTCTATTATATGCATCGCAAGCTTCTTCTGCTTCTTTTTGACGTTTTCTTAAATCATCAAAATTGAAACTTAACCCTTCAAGCATATTTATACTCATTTGTACTAAATCTTTTGTATCTATAATGAGAGTTATGAAAAATGTTTCTGCAAATGCATTCACAAGAGCAGATACAAGTTTCTCTAAAGTAGTAGGCTTCTCTACTTGCATTATAACATCAGCTTTTGACCATCCTGATATAAAATCTATACATAAGAATGCAGCTGCTGCTATACCAGCCGTTCCGATATATGATGCTAATTTAGCAGAAACTTTTGAGATGGTTTTGGCAGCTACTTTGCCTAAGCCTTTAGTAAATTTTTCTAATATTTTTTCAGAAAACTCTTTCAAAGCTTTAGATACAGCTTCAGAAGAAAATTTCTTTCTACATTGTTTGTGAACTTTTTCAAATTTCTTTAACACGTCACTACTATTAAAGAAATTTCCTAAAACAGTTTTAAGATTATCAGCTAACTCGGCAGCTTTTCCTGTCAATTTACCAGCTTTATCTTTGACTTTATCAGCAGCATTTCCAACAGCGCTAGCCGCTTTGTTAATTTTTTCGGATTTACTCCTTAATGAACTAAATGCACCTGTTAAACCTTTTTTAGCTTTATTAACATCATTTGCATCTATATTGACAACTTTATTTATAGCATCATCTGTTTTATCCAAAACTTTATTTTTTACTGATTTTATAGGCTTTGTTATTTTTGACATTAAACCTTTAGAATTAGCTAATTTCTCTGCACGTTTAGCTTTCCTAGCATCTAATGCAGCAGATGCAGCTTCTTGAGCTTTTCCTACAGATTTAGACATTCTATTTTTAAAATGTCCTGCTGTTGTCTTGATACTTTCAGTAACACTTTTACCAGCTTTTCGTGAAGCAGAATATCCTCTATATAACTTGCGGGCACCTTCAGTAGCTTGTAATGGAACTGCTGCTAATCTTGAATGAAGTTTTGCAGCTTTTCCTGAAAATTTACCAAGACCTCCTACAAATTTTGAAACTTTTCTAAATCCAGGAATATGTTTAGTAACTTGACTTACCCTATACATTCCGTTTCCTAGTTTTTCTGCAGCGTTTCCGAGGCCGTGTATAGCTTTTATTCCTCGTTTAGCTGTCATAGCTCCATATCCACCGCCAGTTAATATTACTTTAGCGGCAGTATACGCTCCAGGATCTCTACCTGTAGCATTTCTAATCTGCTCTGAATTTTCATCTCTTTCTTTATCAGTAAGAGATATATCTATTCCTAACACTTGTGATGCTATTTCTGGATATAATAAAATATCAGCACCAGTTACAGATACAGTTTCACCATCATCGGTAGTATACTGAGCAATTACTGTCTTACTATCATTACATAATTGAGCAGTAGTAGTTCCATCATCAAATATTGGCTGATTCCATATATTAGACAATTGCGATAACGATTTTTTCTGAACAGATTTACACGCTCTAGAGTAAGCTATAGATGATTTTACATCATCATTAGATGCAGCTTGAACTGTGGATGTAGCTGCAACAATAGGGGTTTGTGTTCCAGTAGCTGCATTCCCAGAAGCACTTATATTAGTCGCAGCTTCTTGTATTGCCGAGCTAGTTGTTTTTGTATCTTTAGGCTGTTGAGTTTTCAACCCTCCAAATGTAGCATCAAATGATTTTTGCATTGATGATACTATTTCAGACGAAGATTCAGTTAATTTTATATCAGATGACCCTTTTGAATTTGATACTGGTGCAGATGAGCCTTTATTAGCTAAATTTTTAGTTATAGTTACATTTCCACCAGCGCTTTCAATATCTTCGGAAGATTTTTTATATGAATCTTTTTCTTCATCGTCTCCAAATAATTTTCCTACGCCAGGTATTTTAGATAAATATTTTTTAGCAACTGACCATATTCCGCTGCCTAAACCTTTACCTATAGCAAACAATACTTCTGGTGCACTCTCAACAAGAGTTTTAGTTAATGTCGATATCACTTTAGGAATATTTTCAAGAATTACATCAAACCCTGCACCTAATGTAGGTACAAGTGTATTTCTAGTAAAATCTTTAATATGATACCATGCACCGCTGGTATTTCCTGTTAAATCATCACCTAGCCACATTCTAGATGCTCCATCTTTTACTGCATCTGCAATTGTAGTTTCAGTCATAATAGGATTACCATTTTCATCATACATTTTATTCCCATTAGCGTCTCGTTTCTGCACTTGAATTTTCTTATCCGCAGCAGATTTAGCTAACCCTATAGCTCCTACTCCTAATAAAGCAGGGCCTGCAAATTTAAGTATTTTTCCTAAGAAGCTTAAGAATCCACCTTCTTCTTCCTCTTCTTCATCTTTACCTTTACCAAAGAATCCTAATACACCAGAAGTAAGACTAGAAATCTTTGCAAACATTCCATGCTGAATCTTTGCAGATTCTTCTCTTTTCTCTACAGTTTCTCTGGTTTCAGAGTCTCTCATATCTTCAATCTCGTTACCTTGAGCGTCAGTCCTTGTCTTAATAATACCATGCTCAGTCATAACAGATTTTACTTTATTAACAGCTTTAGCCTTCATTCTATTTAATGAAGATTTAGCTTTTTTCTTGAATTGAGAAAATCTCGTAATCTTTCCAGTAGCAATATCATTAGCTAGTGCAGTATCACCATTTTCTTGAGCTTGAATAGCATCGGATAATGTCATTACTGCTGTTACAGGAGCCTCTTCCTGTTTTTTAGGCTGATCTTCTTCTTTTTTATTATCTTTTCGTTTTTCAGGATAAGCTATATATTCTAATATATTTTTAATCCTATCTAATATAGATACAGTATCTTTAATACCCGTATTAAGATCAAACTCTTGCTCTCTGATCTCTTCTACAGTTTTATCTTTATTTTCTTCTTTGAATTCTGAATAATTCAATCCACGCTTAGCTATCTCTTTAGCTAAATCTCTTCCAGATCTTCTAAGATTTTTACCTTTTAAACCAAACTTTTCTCCAGCTTTTTTATACTCTCCACTTGCATCTACCCATGCAGTTTCAAGATCAATTCGCTGCTTTTTAGCTTTTTCAAGAATCTTTACAAATGATTCTTGAGCATCTTCATCAATAAAATAACCACCTTTATCTAAAGGAGTTTTTGCTACTTGTATAGCACGATCCCAATCATCATCAAGGATAGCTTCCTTAATAGCATTATATCCTTCTCTAGTGATTCTATTTCCTGATAAATCTCCAGATAAAACAGTAAATATTCCAGATTGAACATTGAAATGTTTAATCTTCTCTTTAGTTTTTCTCTTCTTACCTGTTCTAGTATCTAACGTTTGCTGGTACTGATAAGCTTTCATTAAATCTTCATCAGAAGCATTCATTAAAGCTTCGTCATATTTAGATGAAGCTGTTCCCATAAGTTTACGTCTTTTCTTTTCACGTACACCTTCTACATTAAAGAATTCTCTACCACCAAAATATTTGCTAGTAAATTTATTAATAGATTCTCTTTTCTTACCTTTGCTATTAACAATCTCTTCACGTCTAGCCATACGTTCCTCTGCGGTAAGATTAGTACGCTTTCCGACTTTAGATAATTGCCCTTCTTCGATTCTATCTGTAATCTTGGTAAGTAATTTAACAGGAGATGTGATAAGTGCTTTTACCCCACCAAAGGCTAATTTAAACAACCATCCTAACTTATTCTCTATAGGACGTATAATCTTATCATTAACAAATTTACCAATAGGTCTAGTTATGTGAGTGGATATAGAATCTGATATAATATCTCTCATATTATTAGCAACGTTCTTCAAAGATTGTCCTATAATCTCTAAACTCTTTGAAAATGGTTTTAATAAATCATCTTTAAACCAGTTCATAGTTGTGGTAAATAAAGTTTTAACTCCATTTAAAGGTATTTCCAGGGCATCTTTGACAAACCCTACCATACCTCCATGACGTTTTCCATCAGAACCTTCATTACCAAATATTATCTGTTTGAACTTCTCGGTATCAGAAACAAATCCTAATCCGGCACCAAGTATGAGATTAGTTGTTAAACCAAATGGTCCACCTAATGCCATTGCAGCTGCGCCGAGTCCCATCTTAGGAAGTTTTTCTTTTAACGTCTTACCGATATTAGAAAGTTTTCCTTCTTCACCAAATAACGAATCTTTTAATTGATCATTGCTTCTAGCAAATCCTACAGCCGACCCTACCAAAATTCCAGCTATAGGGCCACCAGGTACAAATGGAAGTAATGACGTTATACCTCCAACTACAGCACCTTTAGCCATATTAGGAAAATATTTATTTATATTATTCACAATATGCTTTGGTATTATACCAGAACCATCTCGTTTAACAGTACCATCTTCATCAGTAAATTCATCACCGAATAACATAGACTGCATATATTCGCTCTTTGACAATAAACCAAGGCCAGAACCAACAGCGGCTCCAAGTAACGGTCCTCCAGCTAACCCTAACAAAGCCGATAATGTAAGTCCAGTTAGACCACCAGCTGCCATTGTAGGCATATAGCTTCTAAAATTTCCTATTATATCCTGAACCATCTTCTGTCCTTTTTCAGGAACTTCTTTAGATACTGATTTCCCTATTTTACCTAATAATGAATCTATAATATCATTTTCTTTAGCAGTATCTACAAATTCTTTCATAGTGTCGGACATTTTATAAATAAAACTCTCTTTACCTTTAACAAAGTCCTCACGTTTAGCACGAAATACATGTTTGGCTCTAGCTTTTCTAAATCCACTTTTTATAAATTTAGAAGTATCTGTATCAATCCGTTTAAAAAATAATTGTATTTTAGTAGGGTCTCCACCTAATTCCTGAGATACTAAATCAGCTAAATAAGCGGCATCAACCTTAGGATTGTTATTTATAATTTCTCTAACTTTGTCAAGTAATAATTCAACTTCATATTCCTCTGGAGAAGTAAATTCAGTTCCAGCTTCTGTTTTTATATTCTCAACTTTAACAGAGTCGCCAGTTCCATCATTAACATTTCTTCCGCCAGCAGAAAAAGTCTTTATTGATGAAATTCTATCATATGCTTTTACATATTTAGATATAGCATCTTTTTCTTTAGACTTACGAGCAGATGTATTCCTAGGATCTAAATCTGGAGGTAAAATAATTTCTCCCTCAGATACAGCAACCACTCCTGTTTTTGACACTTTTCTCATACCAGAAGCAGCTTGATTTGTAGCGTTTTTCTTTTTATCTATTTCTTCAGAAATTTTTTCAGTAACAGATATATTTTTTCTAGCTTTATTTTTTGTATCTTTTTCTTTTTTTGCATCATCTGTTAATGTTCCAGATGTCTCAGTTTTGAAACTATCTTTAGCTTCTTTAAAAAAACCTTTAACACCTTTCCACATATCAGAAAATCCTTCTTTAAAAACATCCCTCATACCTGAAAAAAACGATTCGTCTTTATTACCAAACATGGCATCTTTAAAATCCTTTTCCCAAGTTTCTGTATCTATGCCAAATAGTGTATGCATTAATCCATGGAATTTATTTTTAATACCAGTATCTGATATCGCATCTTTAATTTGATCTAGTTTATCTCTGGTTTTATTTTTTAGATCAGAAAACCAATCATCAAAACCATCTCTCATTTTTTCTAAAATACTTCCTTCATTATTTTTGCCAGTTCCAAATAATAAAGTATAAAGTCTTTGGTCCGCGCGTTTAAGCATTTTACCTATAAATACAGCAGGCTGCTCTAATAATGTATTTGCACCTTTAAAGAAATTTTTTATCTTTTGGGACGCCTTTGTAGATTCTTTAATTCTATTAATAAACTCATTTTGTTTTTTAGGTTTTTCATACCTAAGTTTTCCAGTACTAATATCTATATCATTAGATCCTTCTAGATCATACGAGAAACCTAAAGATGATATATTTTGATCTTCTTCATCTATATCAATATAATCTTCAATTTTCTGATTTTTTGTATTTATAGTTTTATAATATTGATTAGTTTTAGATCTATATTTCTTTTTGCCTTTGTTTTGTATAGTGTATAAAATATCACGTAAAATATCATTAGTAGTATCTAATTTAGAAATAGCATATACTGCAGGAGAGTCTGTTTTATTTTTTTTAGAATAAACAGAATCATCAAATAATGCATTGTATATACTATCGCCAGATTCTTCCATATCTTTCATATTTCTATTAAAACTATTAATAGCTTCTATTAAATTAGTCTGTGATTTTAGCAATTTACTATGTGGTATTTCTTTCCACATAGATTGCATTATCTGTAAATCTCGTTCAGCATTATCTCCAGTAAACCCATATGTTTTTACATCTTTGGAACGAATCTTTTTATTAGGGTTAAAATATTTAGCATGTTTAAAATTGTACTCTAACATTTTTTCCAAATTATCAATAAATTGTTTTTTTCTGCCAGAATCCCCTTCAAAATCTATTCGATTAATATATTTACTTAGTTCAGGTAGTATATCTTGATTTGCTTGATTTATAGCTAATTTTCGTTCTATATCAAATTCTTTTTTAATTTTTGATATGGATCTAAATTTACCTGAATCATAATCAAACCTTAATTCGTCAGAATTAGAAATAGATGAATATATTTTACTTAATAAAGTTGGTATCACAACAGTAAGAGCTTTATGGTCTTTTCCGTTCCATGTAACTGTTCCTTTATTATAATTTGAAGTGTCTAAAGTCTTTTTTACATTAAGATTTAAACCAAATATATCCCCAAGTTTTCTCATCAGCATATTATCACTATCTCTAGATTTAGTTAAATTTAACAATGCTGTAGATATCGATCCTGAAATAGTTTCATTAAACTCACTCATAGCTTCTTTTAAAACTGCAGGTATTGCAGATTTTATTACACCAGTCATAACAACACCAAGAGGATTTGCCGCTATTGCTCTACCTAATCCCATTTCTTTAAACATATCCAAATATTCAGACATTCCTGAGTCATTATCTTTAATATTTTGCTGAACGTATTTAAAGTATTCTGCTATATTTAAAGCTCCGGTTGAAGTAAAAATGTCACTAGCAGATATTTTATTTGACAAACTCTTTGATTTTGGAGTTAATACTGATTTCTGCAATTCCAATATTTCTTTCAATATAGAAGTCTGCTCATTCATCTGTTTCTGCTGAGTTTCATAAAATAATTTAGAATTTTCAATATGAGTTGTCATCACCTCATTATTAAATTTCATAACTCCAGATATATTAGCATTAACAACACTAAGATCACTATGAAGAGTTGCAGTCATAGCAGCTTGTTGTGCAAGCATTCTTGTGGTCGATTGACGTGTAGCTTCTACTTGATATTCTGCTGTTCTAGCTAATACTTGAGATACAGCATTGGAACTTTTTTCTCCAACACTATCTATAGCATCAACTAACGACATATCATCTTCATCATTATCATTAAAACCTAAATCATCAAAATCAAAATCACCTCCTAGCTCATTTATAGCCAAGGTATCCATGATTTTATCTTCTCTAGCTTTGTTATAAAAAGTACCATTTTTTATATCTTCCAATAAATTATTTTTAGCTTCTTTCGCTAATTCACCAACTTGAGAATTAGATAAAGATTTAATAGCTTTGGTAGATATAGATTTGAAATTTTTTATAGTAGAATAAGTTGTCTTAGCTACATCTGCATTAGTTTCTATATGATCAGTAATAACTGGATTCATTTCTTTTAAAACCTGAACAGAAGCGTATTTTACAGATTTAGCTACATTAGAAAGATACTTAACTGCACTAGCCATTGGTATTCTCCTTTCTTAATATATTTATAGATATGTTCCAGAAAGAAGGTAATTACGGTTAATACAGTTAATAATCGTATATTATATAAATGAGTATGATATATAGTATTCTCCTTACAAGTAAAATATTATATGTATCAAATTCTCTATCATAACTTATATTTAAATATATCATACCGACAAAAAAGATCCCAGTACTCTTTCGAGTACTGGGATTTTATTTTTTATTATTTTACCCAAGATGGGCAAGAGCTACGTGCTTTAAGTCCTTTATGTGCAGGGATAGTCTTCTGACCTGGTTCCCAAGTAACGTTACCGTTTGCATCAACTGTACGTCTCTGATATGTTTTTTCTGTTCTCGGAACATCTTTTGCAGATAAAGCAAAGTTAGATGTTTCTCTGCCGCCTAATGCAAGTTTGCGTCCTGAGTTAAGATATGTATTCACAAATTCTTTAGATACATCTACCATAGTAGTAGCATCTGCCTTTGTAACCTCATAAGCATCAACAAGTTTTTCTGCTTCATCTTTACCAATCTTTGTTACAGATGAAACAATTCCACTCTGCATTTTTCTGAAATCTTTTGCCGGGTTGTATGTATCTACTTTACCTTCTTTAGCATAGATTCCGACTTCGTAAGAAGTATCATTGAGCATTGCCTGCATTACTCTTACTTCATCTTTCTGAGAAGAAGATACCTGTTTGTGATTTTCTTGGATTTCATTAATAAGATCCACTACTCTAGCTGTTGCCATAATTTTTCCTCCTAATTCTTCATTATAGAATTTTTACCTTTGTGTTATTCTTATAATTATTGATTATCGTAAGTACACGAAAGGTCTTATTTTTTTTGGTTCTCTACCTTTATCTTTTATAAAATCAGAAATTTGATCTTTATCCATAGATAAAAGCATTGTAATAAAATTAGATTTCTTTGTATCATAGTTAGAGTCTTTTTTCATTATAATACTTCACCTCTAATAGTTTATGATTACTTTTAAGTTACATAGAGTGTATAATTCAACCTAAATGGAGTAATTAAAAATCGAAACAGTATAATAATTAAAATAAAAGGAGGAAATGCTATGTATTTTTTAGACGAATTGGATAATTATAGATTGTATCGAAGATCTGTATTACTTCCAATAGATGAAAAGAATAAAAAGCATAATTGCGCAGCATTCTTATTATCTCCTAATATAGAAGGAACGAAAGATATCTTTCGAAATTCATTATTAGTAAATAGATACTATAATGCTTTTTATACAGAAAGAGCAGTATTGTATTATGTAAATCAAGAAAATGTGATCGAAGAAATTGTTGGGGATTTTGTATCTGACACTGTTTCATTATATGATGATAGTAATATACAGATACAATTTAACGGATATGATCATAATATTTCAGACGTAAAATCTGTATTGACTAAGAAATGGTTTAAATCTAAAATAGATGAATTTAAAATCAACCCAAATAAAATAAAGGAAATACCTATCACTATAGTAGAATCTAGAAAAGATTCAACTGGAAATATGATATACGTAGTTCCTAAATATCGTTATCCAAAAGAATTCAAATCTTACGAAAACTTCTGTTATTTTAATGCACTTGTATGGTTATTTAACCAAGCTAATCCAGAAATTAACGATTGGTTGTGTTATGCATTAGCATTAAAAGAGTCAGGAGTATCATCATTATATGCTAAAAGAGAGTGGCCGTTCCATTATAATTTAGGTATTATTTGTAGATCTCTTGATCTTTTTGAAGAAAATAATAGTAGAGCTGCATATATATCAGAACTTATTAAAGGATATAACGGATTGGCTAAACTTGAAATTAGAATAGATGATATGTTTTCTTTACTTGGAAAAGAACTAGGTTCTAGTTTAAAGAAATCATTTTATGAAAATTCAATGCCGATATCTGATACTACAGATATCATTTTCGAAGATAGTTCATATAATCCTTTATTCAAAAAGACTCTTATGAAAAACAGAATAAAGACAGCTAAAGAACTTAAAGAGTTTTATGATAAAATTAAAGACGAGTTCTCTGATATTAAGTATACTTATAATGATATTAATCTATATAATAAATTAAATCTTTTTGTAGATCTCTCTTATTACAGTAACTCGTTCTTATTAAATACCACTACTACTAAAATAAAAGGCGCCAAAGCATATCTTGAACTTGTAAAACGTCTGCTTAATGATAAGAGATTTGAAGAATCTTATACAAAACAGACTGTAATTATTCCAGTAAATAGCTGGGCAAAGATTACAAATGATGATGAAAATATGCATCTTATAGGTAAACATATTAATCCTATATCATGTATCTTTTGGTGTTTATCTTCTAATACTGGAATTAATCTTAAAGATATATTCGGAGATAGAGAAGTATTATTTTTAGGAGATTCTTCATTTATGAAGATAAACTTCTCTAAACTCGATAAATTGAATAAGACATTATTTTTAAGAAATATCAGAATGATAATCAAGAACAGTATGGTCCTTGACCCAGAAGCAAAAATCGGAACTAAAGCTACTTCGTCCGCAAGAGCAATTAAAATGTCTATTGTAGATAATATCGAAAAGTCTGCTAAAATAAAGATAGATGATATTTCTGGAGAAGAACCAGTAGGAAAAAATACTACAGAAGAAGAGGATAAGAAAACAGCTATCGTTCAAACTGTAAAAGCAGCTACAGCTAATCAGAATAACGAAGATGATGCTATTGATAGTATAGATCAAAACAAGGAAGATGCTGATAGAATTAAGAAATTAATGTCAGACTTAGCAACTAATCCAGATGATCGTGGATCTAATATAAGTGGAGCAAGAGCATCAAGAATGCTTAAACTTCAAAATGATTTCCTTGACTCAGAATTTGAAGGAAAATCTATGAGAGAGATTATTAAATCAAATGAAATTGGATCTGAAGCAGAAACTATAAAAACAGTTAAACTTGATATTGATTCAGTTAATCCTGAATGGAAAGATATGAAGTTTGCTGCTACTATGGGAAGTTATAAACTCGATAATGATATTGTTCGTATATTTGGATCTTTCTATGATAAAAGTAATCCTTTAGTAGTAAGAGAATTAAATAAAGAAGATACGTCAACAAGTGACGATCTTATAGAGACATATACTTGTAAATATGAATCTGCAAAAGGCGAGAGATTTACACTGAAACTTGATATTCCTAAGTTTGTAGATAATCAATATATGATATTGAGAGGAAATAGAAAAAATATTCCTATTCAGTTATTCTTGATGCCTATATTGAAAACAGAAGAGAATGCTGTGCAAATAGTATCTTGCTATAATAAGATATTTGTAAGGAGATTTGGAACTAACTCCGGTAAATCCAATCCAGTAACAGATAAACTTATGAAAGCTCTTGATAAAGAATATAAACATATTAAAACTGAAACTGGAGATAATAGCAAAGTATGCTCTAAATATGAACTTCCTATCGATTATATAGATTTAGCTTCTAATTACTCTAAAATCGAAACTCCGAGATATACATTCTTATTCAATCAGGATTATATAAGAAGCAAATATAAGATTGATGATAAGAACGGATTATGTTTCGGTATTGATAAGAAAACAAAGGAACCGATATATTTCAAACCTAATCCGGATCAGCCTATATTCTTTTCATATTATCTTCAAATGATGATCGAAACTTCGTTAGCTAATACTAATGAAAGAGAATTATTTATCGATAATTTCAATTCTGCTGCTACAGCTGTAAGATATTGTTACAGCAGAGCAAGTATACTTGGAACTAATATACCTCTTGTGGTGATTTGTGGATTAGCTGAAGGATTAGAAAAAACTATGCAAAAAGCTAAGATTAAATATTCTTTATCTGAATCTAGACCTAAATATGACAAAGCAACTCAAGATATCATTAAATTTAATGATGGTTATTTGTTATATAATCTCGATTATTCTTCTTGCTTATTGATGAATGGATTAAAACAATGTGCAACAGAAGAACATTCTTTGACTGAGATTAACTCAAGATTAATGTATCTTGATTTCCTTGATATGTTTGGTGGTAGAATTAAAGCAGATGGTCTTGATAACTTCCAAGATTGTATGGTAGATCCAATTACAAGAGAAGTATTACAGCATTATAAATTACCTACAGATTATGTAAGTATATTATTATATGCAAATTTCTTATTATCAGATAATAAGTTTACTAAGCATGGAGATATTAGATCAACAAGACGTATGAGACGAATGGAACAAGTTGCAAGCTATATGTATGAAGTTCTCAGTAAAGCGTATGGTGCTTATAGCACAGGACTTAAACATGGTAGAAATGTAGGGTTCTCTGTAAAACAATCTGCGGTTATAGATAGATTACTTGTAGGAAATACTACAGATGATCAATCTATATTAAATGCTCTTGGAGAATACGAAGCATATTATGCCGTGACTCCAAAAGGCCCATCTGGCATGAATAGTGATAGAGCATACAGCCTAGACAAACGTTCATTCGATGACTCAATGATAAATGTATTAAGTGCATCAACAGGTTTTGCAGGTAATGTTGGTATTTCCAGACAGGCTACTATAGATGCAAATATAGAAGGATCTAGAGGATATATTTATAACGATCCTGATATGGAAAATGGAGAAATAAATTCAGTAAAAACTTTATGTATGACAGAATCATTAACACCATTTACCACTACAAGAGATGACCCTATGCGTCTTGCTATGGGGTTTATTCAGACATCTAAACATGGTATGAGATGTAATCATTCAGATCCATCTCTTATTACGAGTGGAGCAGACGAAGCTTTACCTTATCTTATTTCCAATACATTTGCATATAAAGCAAAAGAAAATGGTAGTGTTGTAGAAATAGTTCCAGATGAATATATGATTATAGAGTACGATAAACCGATAGATGGTAAAAGTCATGAATATATAGATTTATCCGAATCAGTTCAAAAGAATTCAAGTTCAGGTTTCTATGTTACTCTTAAACTTGATACTGAATTGAAAGAAGGTAAAAGATTTAAAGCTGGAGATATTATAGCATACGATAAACAATCGTTCAGTGATGAAATGGGTCATGATGATAATATTGCATATAATATTGGAACTTTAGCTAAGTTTGCAATATTAAATACAGATGAAGGTTTTGAAGATTCTGCTATTATTTCTAATTCATTATCAGAAGCAATGGCATCCGATGTAGTTTTAGAAAAAGAGATCACTATACCTAAAGAGGCTAATATATATAATCTTGTAAAGAAAGGCCAAGAAATACGTGAAGGTGATACATTAATGATTCTTCAAAATGCATATGATGAAGAAGATGTAAATATGCTATTAAAGAATTTAGCTGGAAGTGAAGATGAAATAACAGATTTAGGTAGAATACCTATTAAATCTAAAGTAACAGGAGTAGTTCAAGATATTATTATTGAACGTACTGTTGAAATAGATGAACTTTCTCCTACTTTGAAAAAAGTAGTAAATTCATATGAAAATGATATTAAAAGAAAGAAAAAAGCTATGAATCAGTATGGTATTGAGGATGAAAATAAAACTCTTCCAGATACAAAAGCTATGCCAGCAACAGGTAAGTTAAAAAATGCTTATGATAGCGTAGTAATAAGAATATATCTTATGTATCATGATAAGTTTAAAGTTGGGGATAAATTGATTTATGGTACAGCAGTAAAAGGCGTAGATAAAGATGTATTTCCAGAAGGATTAGAACCATATAGTGAATATAGAAAAAATGAGAAGATACATGCACTGCTTAGTATTGGATCTATAAATGCACGTATGGTCACCTCTGTATTAATAACTACTGCTATAAATAAAGGATTGATAGAATTATCAAGAAAAGTAAAAGAAATGGCTGGAATACCATATGATGACAATCTAATATAACAATAAAAAGAACCCCTATACGGAATTCCGTATAGGGGCATCTGCTGCTTAATTTCTTTCAACAAGTGTAAATCCGTTATCAAGAAGATTGTTAATAAGATCGTCATTTTTGTCATATAATGTAATTGTACCTGTACAACTTACGATTTGAGCTGTTTTATCAACGATTTGGTATTTTGTCTCAATTGTAAATGCAATACCTGCTTCAAGTCTCACATGAATTCTGTTTGCAGATACACTTAAAACTGAATGGATATTTTTCTTTGCAATAAGCTGCGGGAATGTTTCAATAGCTGCATTTGATAATGCGAGCATTGCAAAGTCATAATCATTGAACATTCTTTCTTTTTCTTCTGGAGATGTATGTTCTGTAATAAAGCCGTCAAGAATTTTGCAGCTATCGGTCATAATTGTAAGTACATCAAAGAATGCTGTGTCTGGAACATCTGATGTTATCATATAGCTTACAGGTTTAATTTTTTCTTTCTTTACAAAAGGTCTTTTTCCTTTGCCGTTGTTGTTGCGTTTATGCTGCTGCGGTTTTGTTCCATCCTGATTGTAGAAATCCATTTTCTTTTTGTTTTCTTCGAAGCGTTTTTTTGTAGATGGTTTCATAGTGATTCTCCTTTAATATAAAATATTCTCTAGATAACTTCGTCAATATCATTATAATACGATTCATTGTTATCTGTAGTTACTTTAAAGTTAATATCAAATATATTTTTAAATCCTGTAATGTTGAAATTAGATTTAAAATTACATTCTAATTCATGATATCTAACATCTTGTCCATACCAATATTTAGTTAGAAAATCCAATACGTAATCATATTTATATACGAATGCTCCTTTATCTGATAGCACATAACCTATTTTAAATAATGGAACTATAATATCGAATAAATATTTATCGCCTTGTAATTCATATGGAATATTAGATATATCAATAGATTGAATTGCCACTGGATTTGAAGATTCTAATTTCAAAAATTCACTCTCATATTGATAGTATAGAGATGGATCGTTTCCAATAAGAGTAGATATTATATCAACATTTATCACAATTTTTTGTAATAGACATAATAATTTATTATATCTATAATTAGGATCATGATAAAAATAGTTAATCAAAGTTGCATATTGAACTCTATCTCCAGCAAAGAAAACAAACGTACGTTCAGTATAATAAACAGTTTTTATTCCAAATCTATTTAGCTTTAACATAAAGTCAAATTCTTCAATTTCTTTTAAAATATCGTCTTTTTCTGGATCGCTATCATAAGTATATGCCATAATAATATTAGTATTATTAATATTATCAAAGACTGTAGATGATATAAATACTACATCGTAGTCGCCATAGGTTGTTTCTTCTGGTTGGTATTTTTTATCAGGTTTTGGTGATGAATATCTTTTGAAATATCCTTTTAATTTACTTAGCATCTTTATTTTCTCCTTTACTCTGCAAATATCCATTAATAAGATCTTGCACTGAAGCTTTAGGTTTCATTGGTTCCACCGTAGGTTGTAATTGGTCTACTTTGTAATCATGAATTTTTTTCATGAGTTTTTTAAATTTATTATTATCAATTTCTAATACTGATAATTGTGGGTATTTTTCTTGCAGGTTTTTTGTTTGTAATAATAAATAATCTTCTGTATTCATTATCATCGAGTCTGATAATACCAATGCAGATTTATAGTCATTATCATCTGTTTTTGTGTATCCTACTTCAAATACTATTGTGCTGAATAAATCATCATGAATATCCGTACAATAAATATATTTAGGATAGATATGTAATGATTTGATATATCCATCTTGTAATTGTTTTTTAATGCCATCTAACCATTCTCTTGAAATGGAATATAATTTATGTCTGGCTTCAACAGCATCTGCAAGAGTAAGTAAATTAGTTGCTAAAGTTCTTAAGTCTGAACTTTTTAAGAAGAATGAACTATCGTATTCAGATTTGTCATCGTATCCAAGTTCTAAATATATAGTATCATTTATAAAATCTCCATCTGTTAAAACTTTATATTTGTTCACTTTTATCTCTTCTGATACTGGACAGTTTATATGTCTTGTCATTGGTATAATTTTTTCAGGTATAAAGTTGTAAGGTCTATTTAAATCACTCATTAGTATTCTCCTTTTTCATAATTGGTTGTATTATAGAATCTATAATATTTCTTATTGCAATAATATCAGTTGCATGTGATACAAAATTATTGTATACTTCTACAGTTTCAGGTGAATCTAGTATAAGTATACTATGCTGAATTTTAAAGTTTTCTTCTTCAATAGTTTTACCAATCCATTTTATATTAGTATCTAGATTTAATCTTTTTAATATTTCATATTCTGTTTTCATAAGTCTTAATGACATTCCATCAATACTATTAATATTATCTTTTGATTCTAATTTTTCTATTTCTTTTTTCAATAATAACATTGACATTGGTAATAATGTATGCTTAGTTTAGTTATTAGGTCCTTTAAACATATTCTTCATCTCCTTATATTTATATTATTATAAAGTCTTAAAATCAATAAAAAATAATCTGTTTGGATTTGCAAATCCAAACAGAATTTAATTAAATTTTCAAGGGTCTGAAAAAGAGTCTATTCCTCCCGTGATATTTTATAATAGATAATTAATTTAATCTATTATTAAGATAATACTAATATAAATTATATTTATATACTGATACTAATTAGAGTATATTTTTAATTTTATTATTAGTAATTTAATTAAATTACTTAGATATTATATTACTTGTAAAAAATGATTTAAGCCTAATTTGACCAGAGATGGTCAAGTTTAAAAATTCGTACAGTAAAATAATAATAAAAATGAGGTGATTTATATGTCAGATTATCAATTACAAGAATATCATAGTCCTGGATTTGAAAATGCTCAAGTAATGGTTATGGATAATATTCCGGATTATGATGTAGATGATTATGATTTGTTTAATGAAAAAGATTTTAAAAAGTATATTGAAGATATAGAAAGATTAGTACGATCATCTAGAGAGTATAGAGAATTTGTACAATATTTAAGAAAATATATGGATATGAATTCTAGTGTATTCTTAAAGAATGTAAATAATATTGAAACTGCAAAGATTAAAATAGAATTACATCATACCCCTTTTACATTATATGATATAGTGATTACTGTGTTTAATAAACGATCTAGAACAGGAGAATCTTTAGATGTAACTGTGGTTGCTAAGGAAGTTGCATATATACATTACTTCTTATACGTGGGATTAATACCGTTATCTAAGACAGAGCATAAACTTGTACATAACCAAGCTTTATTTGTACCTATAAATTTAGTATTAGGGAAATATGATGAATTTATCGAAATGTATAAGCAAGATATTCCAGAAGATGCAATGAGTAGGTATAATACGTATAAAGAACTTACTGCTAATTATAATCAAGCAATGAATATTCAAGTATTGGAAATAAATCCTACATATCTACAGATGCCTGGGTCTGACTCATTAGGAGCTTATAGTTTACCGCAATTACAGCAAGTTATGAGTGTCACTCAAAATACTTTATCTCAATTAACTCAGAAACATTCTCATGTATATAATTTAGAGGATAATAAATACGATAACAATCAAAAAATGATTAAACCGTTTACAATTGGGAGGTAAAATTATTATGAAAAAATATGATAAAAGTATATTTATGATGAATGCTGAAGAATTATATAACTTCTTTGTAGATTTAGATACAGTTTTTAGAAAATTTAAAAATACGAATTGTCAAGTGTTCTCGGCTAAAAATGATTATCATTACATCACATATGCGTTATTAGAGCTATATTCTGCATGTAGTGATACTTTTATAAAAGATTTAATACTATCACACCAAGAGTTAATATACAATTTATATGATGCATTTGTTAGATTGCAATCTTATAAATGCAAAGGATATTATATTCGTATTATGTGGTTATTATATAACGATTATGGAAGTGAAAGATATAAAAGTCGGTATTGGGAACCAAAATATAGAATTGACCATTTTGTAAATTTATTAAATAACAAAGAGAAAGAGCTATAGGATTTTCCTATAGCTCTTTAAATTTTATTTTTTTAGGTTTCCTGTTTCTTATATTATTATACTTATAACTGGTTCTGTCTCTGGTCCCTTGCCTGATATTTATTATAGTGTATATATAGTAATAAATTACTACAGAAAATTGTGCTATAGGAGGCTCCTATAGCACTAATATTTTTATGATTATATATTATAGAAATGAATAAGGAGCAAGAGGGTGTCGTCCTCTTGCTCCTTATATCCCCCTAAAGAAAGGATATGATAAATATGAGTAAATTAACCAACGAGCATACATTTGCTCAAGTGTTAGACCCATTCTATATGGGTACTGTTTATCCTGTAGTTGTTACTAAGGATAACGGTGACGGAACATTTCAAGGTAAATTTGACCTTGATAAAATGAATCCAGTCAAAAAGATAATTGCGCTTACCGCTTAACACAATTACTGTATATGTTAATCATTGGTATTTTTATATACTCTATGTTGAGAAACATTAGAATAATATTATAAAATAGGAGGTAATACCAATGAAAGATACAGTTAGATCTTTACTTGAGTTTGCAGCTAAACCTGAATTTGATTTTGTTTCAAAAAACACAGCTGCATACAATATTCTTAGACCTGTTACAGAATCTGAAATGATGACTACTCAGTATGTTCCTCAGAAAGTAATGGTTCTAAGAGATGGTGATAAGTACGTAGTGGAATACGCAAATAATCTTGAAAGACTTATGCTTGATCAAGATATGGGTATCGTAGAAGCAATGGAAGTTGTTGCTGCAGTAAATAATATCTGTGTAGATGAATGTACTGTTGTATTTGATGAATCTTGTATTGAAAAGATTGATATTGAGGCAGTTATTAGACTTGATCCTGATTTTGACCTTGCAAAGAAATAAGATTAGACATAGAGGAGCAATCCTCTATGTCTATTGCTCATATAAAAAAGAGAATAATAGGAGTTGATATTATGAAGAGTGTTTTTACGATGAATGGAAAAGAATTGATCGATTTTATGTCGGAATATATTAGAGTTACAGAAACTCTTGTCAAATATAAACATTACACGGAAGAAAACGTTTTGCTTGAAATTTATAGTGATAGCAATGATCAATTTTTAAATAATATAGTATTTCCTAATATTAATATTTATATTAGTGCCAGAAGAGTTTTTTATAAGTGGTTTAGTATGATATGCTCTACATCTAAATTGAAAATGAGAGATCATATGGAAAGAATGGCAGTACGCCTTTTTGAAGAGACGTATAATTGGTATTATAAAAACGATACAACACATTTACCTATATCAGATAAGACATGCAAAGATATCATACATGCTGTGCTTGAAGAGGATATTTAAATATCCTCTTTATTTTTTATAAAAATATAGTATGGTGATATATTATTATACTGAAAGGAGTGATTATATGGTTATACCATACGGATGCTTTGTGAATGAAGATACTGTAAATATATTCACTGATGCATCTATAAAGAAAATAAATATAGGAGGTGAAGATACTTATATAGGATCGCCAGGTGCAGATGCTTATTATATGGGAGAGTGTGTATACTCTCTAAGAAATATAATTCCATTATGCACTAATAACGAATCAGAAATAGTAGCTATACGAATGGGATTAACTATAGCTGCCGATTTAAGACCTAATATGAAAATAAATATATTCTCAGATTCTAAATTGAGCGTATATGGAGTAAGAGAATGGATTTATAATTGGGTAAGAAATGAACGAGATGGTATTATTTATGGTACAGGAGGGCCAGTTATTAACCAACAGCATTTCTTACTTGCAGTGTATACAATATTGCAAATGAATAGACCTATAAATTTATATCATATAAGAGGTCATAGAAATATAGCTAACTATAAAGACAGAAAAGTCTTTTCTGAATCTTTCAGAAAAGAAAATAAAATATCTAATATATTAGATGAGCAGTTAGTTGATTTTTTCATATCTGCAAATGACTATGTTGATAGAACTACAGGAGATATATTATCTAGGTACAGATTAGATCCTAATACTAGAATATATCATCCTCAACAGCAGGTATTTAATTATCATAATTTCATACGATCGTTAGATATGGCTAGATACTATAAACTAACATCGAACTTTAATAAGATTTAGGAGGAATTAATTATGCAAAGATACGATGAACCGATAGTGGTTATCAATGGCTATGACACAAAATCAGGGGGAGGTAAATTATCATATACTGGATATAATACACTTGATATTTGTGTTTATAAAACTAATGTGATTAATCATATTATGGAAGTAGCCCAGGAGACTTATGATTGGAGATTATGCTATATCATGAATAGTGTTCCTGATAAGGCTATTCTTGCAGCTATTAAAGGAGATAGTGATTCTATTACTATTTTGGGAAATTTTCTATCTTCCCAGTTAACTGCATGTGGAATTTATCATAGTTGCTATGAACTTATCAAATACCTTAATTCATTGGTAAATGTAAGTTCTAAATAGACCAAAAACCATATAATAAAAATAATATGGAGGTGCGAATATGTCAACAGCATATGATAAATTATTTGTACGAAATTTAAAAGATATAAAAGAAAAAGGTACAACTTATGTATCTAGAGCTTGCTGGGAAGATGGAACCCAGGCAAAGTGTATCAAGTTATTTGGTCTGGTTAATGTATATAATCATAACTATGAAAATGAACCACCGGTGGGAACGATCAGAAAGTTTCCTATTAAGAATTGTATTGATGAACTTTTGTGGATTTGGCAAAAGAAATCAAACAATATAAAAGATTTAAATAGTCATATTTGGGATTCATGGGCAGATGATAATGGTACTATCGGAGCTGCTTATGGATATCAGGTAAAGACAAAATTAAGATCTGTTTTTCATACAGAAGAAAAGGAAGATGGAAATTATGCATGCCGATTATATCTAGATCAGACAGATTATGTGTTGCATGAATTAAAATACAATCCGTTTTCCAGAAGAATATTAACAGATTTATTTTCTATAGATCAAACAGGAATAATGGCGCTAGAACCATGCTGTTATTCATGTACATGGAATGTAACTCAGAAAGATGATAAGTTATATTTAAATCTACTTCTCAATCAACGTAGTCAGGATATGATCGTTGCCAATAATTGGAATGTATTCCAGTATTGGATTTTACAGAATATCTTTGCACATCAAGTTGGTATGGAAGTTGGTCAGCTTACTCATGTTATCGCCGATGCTCATATCTATGATAGACATCTTGAATATGCAGATGAAATGATTAAGTTGTTTGATGAAACTAAAGACTTTCCGATTCCTTTTGTAAGTATTAATTATAAAGATTTTTATGATTATACTACAGATGATTTCAAATTGGAAAACTATCAATTTGTTACAAATATCAAAAATATTCCAGTAGCAGTTTAAATTTAAGGAGGAAAATACTATGATGGATTTCTTATTAACTAAAGAACAGGTTCAAAATAAAAATAAAGAAGAAGTGCAGCAGAATGACACTTCAAGTATAACCCTTGCATTATATAATACATTTACTGAGGCATCAGAAGGAGCAGGTAAGGATGAATTATATTCCGAAGGACCGTTATTTGATTTTATCAATAAGAGGACTTCCAAAATTAATATCATGACAAAACCATTTCATATTATGTCTGATATAGAGTACTATGCTGGCAGTAAAGGAGCTGCTAACTATTTCGATGAATTGGGGTATGCTTGTCAGGATGCTGAAAGAAATGTTTTCAGTGGATACGTTTCTGATAAAATTAGATATATTCTTCTTGATCTTATGGGTATTGTAGCGAAACAAGTTGCATACGAGTTCGATTGGATCGATGAAAATTATATCTATGAAAGTTTCAGAAAGAGATCAGAAGATATGTATCATTGGTCATTTAGACTGATTAATACAAGTATTATGCAATTGCTTAATAGAGCGCATCATGATCATTTTGGTGAAGATGATCCTAATTATGAGAACAATATCCTTATCATGGCAGCTCCAATGATTGAATATACATCCATTTCAATCACTACAACTGTAGCTGATATTATTTTCCATACACTTTACAACATTTTGTTTGCTATTGCTGATGGAGTAACATATCGCATTGCATGTGATACCTTGTCTGAAATTATTATTGGTTTTAAGAATGGGGTGTCAAAAATGATCTCAGGGGTTATTGTTGAAACGGTTAATCACCGAGGATCAATAAGCTTCTCTTATGAAGAAGAACTTAAAGAAATGAAAGAATACTTTAAAGAAGCTAGAGCAGATAAAACACCAAGTATTCATGATTTTGATGAAACAGCAATTCGATGATATATTATATCATTGAATATAAATAAAGAATAGGAGACTTGAAATATGGAATATCATTTACCGTCGCAGTTTGATAGTAATGGAGTAAATATTATGAGTCCTATTGTACAAAATGGAGGTGTAGGCTATCCTACACCTCCTGGATTTAAGTATAATGGAGATTCGCCGCAACAAACTATACAACAGAATTTCAATAATCCATACCAGCAGCAGTACAGTTCACCATATTCTGCTGGTATGTATACAAGTGCAAACCCATATGAATATTATTGTCAGATGGGGCAGCAAGCTGCGCAACAGTTGAACGTAGCAAATACACAGTTTCAGCAGCCTGTAGCTACTTATGGATACACAAATCCATATTATACTGGTTATGGGTATTATCAGCAACCAGCTACTGTTAATTATCATGATATGTATAATAATGGTCAGATGGGATTAAGTGATTATTTATATTATGATAATGGAGGGTTATCATATACATTCACAGATACTACTGGACATGAAGTTACTATTGGTGGTAGAAGTGCAACAGAAGAATGGTATGGAGCTGCAACATCAGCATTCCAGAGACAGCAAGAATATCAAAAGAATTACATGAATATGTATAATGAACAGATGGAAACATGGAACATGCTGAGAAGATTAAATAATAGATTTTTCGGAAAGGAAGATGACATAGATCAAACAAATGAAGAATATCAGCAGAAGATGCTGTATTATAATAAATGGCAGAAATATTACTATGATAGAGCAGTAGATGAATATAATATGGATTGCTTATCTAGTTTTATCCAGTCATTACCAAATTCAACACAGAAAGGATATATGAGCCCAGTAAAAGAAAATATTGTAACACGATGGAATAACTACTATCATCAGAGGAATGATAAGTATCCAGAAAATTATGGAATAGATGAATTTTTCAATAAAGGTATCATGGTAGGAATGATTATCGATGATATGGAAGATGATGCTAAGAGAAAAGAACGTCAATTAAATAGATTATACGATCAAAAAGCATTTAGACAAATGCTTCATGAAATCAACCCATTTTATGATCCAGAAGGAGGATATGATAGGCGAGGAGTACGAAGATTAGGAGTTGATGACATAGAAATTACATTACCGCCACATTTAGCGCAGAAAGAATATGTAGAGCGTAGGCAGAAGTTTATGGATACTATATTCAAAGATCAAAGGTGTAACTTGCAGACTAAATATTAGAGGTGGTAACTATGAGTAGATTAGATGATCTTAAAGTTCTTTATACACATGAACCAAAAGATAAGAAGATGCAAGTGTTTGATTCCATTCTACCTCCATGTAGAATATTAGATTTATTATCTATACAGGATATTATGGAATTAAATAGAATTGCAAAGAGTAAGAAATTATCATCTAAACCAGCAGAAAAACTTAATATGATTAAGAATATTATGGGCGCTAGAGGTTTTAAAAGAATGGCTTCTGGTACAAATAGAATCGTATTTAAATATATGGAAAATCAATCTTTTGTAATAAAGGTTGCATATGATAATGTAGGTCTTGGAGACAACTTGTGTGAATTATATAATCAGGAATATATTAAGCCGTTCTGTTGTAAGGTATTTGAAGTATCACCTTGCGGGACAGTTGGTATGTTTGAGAGAGTAAGACCTATTAAAAATAGAGAAGAGTTTGCTAGTATTGCTGGAGATATCTATGATATTATGATAGGCAAATTTATCGGTAAATATATACTGGCAGATTTTGGAACAAAGTATTTTGCAAATTGGGGATTAAGAGGGGATATGCATCCAGTAATATTAGATTTCCCATATATCTATGAATTAGATGGAGCTAAAATATTTTGTAATAGACCAGATCCTACTTCACCATATGGATTCTGTGGTGGAGAGATTGATTACGATGAAGGTTTCAATCACTTAGTTTGCACTAAGTGTGGAAAAACATTTATGGCATCAGAGTTAAAACTTGCAGCAGAAAAGAAAAGTAAAGATATTATTATTGAAACGGAGGACATTGATATGATCGTTCAGATTTATAAGGGAGAAGATCTCATTGCAAGTAATGATTCTACAAAGGAATCAAAAACGTATAGACGTGATAGTAGAGGTAGAAAGAAAGAAACTCCATTGGAGTACAGACAGAGAAAGAAATATGAAGGTTTCTCTGTTGAGATTGTTACATCAGAAGAATCTTCAGAAAAAGAAGATGCAGCAGTAGCAGAAAACATTGAAACAGTCAATAAGAATATTACTGAAAACGATTTCAACCAGAATTACTCATTAGCTGATATTCCAGAAGTTGATACTATGTATAGAGATATGAGTATTGATATTGTTGGAAGAAAAGGAAAACCAGTAGTAGGTAAAGATGGAGAAAATGTTATTGTAGAAGAACAGAAACAGCAACCACAATCTTCATTCTACGGTTGCGATATTGCTCAGGAGATAGCTGAAAAGAATAGAGAACTTCAAGAAGAAAAGCCTATAGTGGAATATTCTGCTCCTATTGAATATCCTGCAAATATTTATACAGATGAAGATATTGAGACTGTAGAAGAACCGGAAGTGATAGAGACAGATGATGCTGATTCTGAAATTGTTTCAGATGCTGGCGATATGAATGATCTTGCCAGAAGAATGATGACTGGTCAGTTTAATGATCATAATGAAGAAGATAGTAATTCTGAACCAGAAGATCAGGATGTTCGAGCGGAAGATTTAGTAGAGATTGTTCCAAGAAGTGATGTTGAGGTTGAAGATAATACAACCGATAACAAAGAAGAAACAGTAAGTCCAGAATTCTTATAAAAGGAGGATTAGAAATATGAAACTTATCAATGCAGAATTAGCTATGACTACGAATATTAATGTGGCTCAGATGATTGCAACTGAGCCTAATGCTAAAATTATTTTTGTGGGAGATACAGTTGGATATGAACAGATAATTCAGTATTACCGAATGATCCCAGCAAGCCCATTAGTTCCAGATTATTCTGTAATGGAAGCTGATATTAATGGAGATGATAATGAGTTCAAACATAAGTATGCTTGTTATCTTAGCAGTGAACCCGCAAAAATGTTCTTTGCTACTATCATTGCAGCTCTTGGTATGGGAAGAAATATCTTATTATTTATTCCACCGGAAGCAAATGGGTTAAAATATCCAGTAGCATTAATGGAATATATGTGGTTCACATATGGACTTCAAACAAGAACAGAAACAATTCCATTTGGGTATAATGAAAGTTATACTCCACAGAATGCAGCGATGTTGTATATGTATAATATGATATCTCCTGCACAGTATTTAATGGTGGCTGGAGAGAACTTTGGTATGATAGATAAACTTATCTATGATATGAAGTTACCTATCAACAATACAACAGATCCAAACAAAGTGTATGCATATTTTAATGAATACAGATTAGATATGATTAAACATGGAAAAGAACTTCAGAAACCGTTTGTGAGAGGTGTATGATATGCTGTTGGTAATGGAACCAAAAACATTACAAAATTTATCTAGGGTATATAATACCCTAGATAATCGATTGGTTGTATTAAATTTAAATGCGAATGTTCAGTGTTACACTAGGCTGAATTTAATGCCGCCATTAGGAATGAACACATCATCTATGGAATTTGATACTCAGTATATAAATTTATTATTATCAGATCCAAATTACTTTATGCAATTCATGTATATTATGAATTATTTGAAGAATGGGTGCGATGTAGTTCTTCTTATATATAATGAAGATACGGTATTTAATGCTATAACTGAAACTCTGGTTAAGTTTATTCAACAGAGATACGGATACAATTATCAATTTCTTAACGATGTTGAAGATTTTAATCAATGGGATCAATCTTCATTTACAGCTCCAGGTATCATTCAATTTGATCAGGACTATCTTAGATATGAAGAATATCTTATGAGATTAGATCCAAACAGGTTTATAAATGAACCTGTTATTGAGTAGGTGATAATATGGATAATAGACCTATATGGCAAAGAAAAACTTATCTCACGTCTCTTCCTTATATTGTATCTAGACATATATATGAGTACGATATAAAGAAAGCAAATATCAATGTCTTATATGCCATTGGTGAAATTGATCTTATATTTTATAATAAGTTATATCAGATGAATCGGATGGACCGCCAAGTGCAGATAGGATATCTGTTAAAGAATAATAAAAGTCTTTCTGATAAATTAGCTGAAGGTATTGCTTATTACAGAAAAAGATTATTTGAAGAGAATAATTTAGAAGAACAAGATATACTTTCTATCAAAAATGATGCAGTGTTTGTTATTGGTAGGAAGTTATCTAAAACAAAGTTTGACAATGTAGAGTTTGTTTTAAAGAACTCATATACAACTTACGTCAAGCTTAACAATATAGAGGTGTACTTTGAATCTAATTCAGTAAACAGTACAATATCATTAGATATTAAAGGTATTTCGGATATAAATTTAGAGTTGCATCATTTATATATGGCTACTTTCATAGCTGACTGTTTATATTATATTGAAACTGGTGATATAAATTCAGGGCTCACTTATATATCATCATTTTATAATAAGTATATATCTAGGCAATTAGATTATGGTTATTATAGAAATTTCAATGCTGATTCAGATTATACTATGATTGTAAATGGATCTCAATACCATATATCGTATTGCAATTCTCAAGAAATGCTGATGGCTCTTGACATAGGAGTTAATCTAAATATAATTAGAGAATTGTATGGGTATATGACTGAGATGTATTTTCAAAGGAACAGATAGATAGAGTGAAAAAACTCTATCTATCTTTATTTTTTATAGGAGGAAAATGTATGAATAAATATGTAAAGGAATTAATTTTCATTTCTAGTATTGTGGGGATATTCTTTATATTATTAACCTATACATTTACAAATGTATTTGAAGATATCTATGCGGATACTGATACTACTATTGTTGTATCAGTGTTAGGAGCACTATTTCTCCCAATGCTATACTATGTATTTTACGATATGACAAGATCTATATCTAGATTTTATGGTAATTGCAAGAACGGTTTTGTTATGTGGTTTAGTATCATAGTTACCATATTAGAGATAGCAGTGATGTGTATAGCTGTATTTGTTACTATTTATGGTATTACTGTAAAGATTAGAAATATGGAATCATTTGATGAAATTATGAGAACTTTATATGAATATAGATATGTGTGGACAGGATTATCTGCTCTTATGATCTTGTCTAGAATGTCATTTGCTTTTACAATAAAATTAGATTATAGGGATAAGGCATAATAGCCTTATCCCCTTATTCTTTATAATTTCCATTTATCTCTATAGTGTAATTTAACACGATCAATTGTATCTTTTGTACTATTATATCTTCAATATGTTCTTTTTTATATATCAAAGACAGCTTATTTATTATATTATCAGATACACTCCCGTATACATCAGTAAATACTTCTTTTATTATTTTTTGTTGAAGATCATCACCGATATATGGATTTTTGAGATGCGCTAGATTAAATATCTGATACCTGTCAAACGTTTCTTGTATAATCTTATCTAGAATATTCATCTCATCCATGCTTATAGGAGTGCTAGCTAAATAATAGTTTTGTTGTGCCTCCGTTTGAGCTGCCTTTTGTTTTATATTAACCTTCCAAGTATGGGTAATTATTATTGTATTGATAGTTATAGTTAGTAACGTCAATAATACCAATCCTGCGATTATCTCCATATTCATTAAATCTCGACCATCCTTCCATTGAATCTCTTAATCCTAACAAATCATTTATAGCTGCGCTATTTAAATTATCAGAATCATTTATACTTCTATCTATATAATTGATAACTTTCTGTGCTATTCTTGGAGTTATTCCTCTAGAATATCTTTGTAATAACTCTACCCAGTACCCGAAACACATCTGTGCTGGAAAAACTATCTCTTCATTTTGATGATACATTTCATGCACTGTTTCACTTATCATTACAATAGGTATCCTATTAGCTGCATGTTCTTGCTTTAATAGATATATTAAATCGAATGTGCATATATATCCAACTGTATTTAGAACATGTTCTGTTATCATAAGAGCTATATCAAATATAGTTAAAAAATTGTGGTTCATTTCTATTCCTTTTGAACCTACATTTTCCTCTGTTATATTAGGCATTATTTGACAATGATCTAAACCAAGACCCATCAAATATCCTTTATAATTTTTATAGAACTTACTATGTCTAAATTGTGCTATTGCATTGTCTAAAAAGTTTTTATAAACTTCCACATCTATCATTGTTTCTCTTGTCATATAAAAAGGTAGAGAGTAAGGGGCATTAGGTGACGATACCATTGGATTATATTGGTCGTCATACTCTACCTCTATATCAGGAATATCATTCATAATCACAACCTCCTTAATATATTAATATGATGTAAAAGCTATAAAATACAGTCATATATTATAATAATGAGCAAAAGATTAATTCTAAAATACATAAGAGTTTATACCTTATACTAAAGATATATTTAATATCTAAAACTATAAAAATAGTTGGTATTTATTTTAGAATAAAGAGGGGCGAAAGCCCCTCTCACTTCTTTCTTTTTATTTTTTGTCCAAAATCACACAATATAGTAATTTAATATGAAAAGGAGGAACTGTTATGAATTATATAACATATGATGATATTATAGATAGAATTAGACATAGTATCAATTTTGAAGATATTCCATCACAAACAAATTCATTATATAAATTATCTAGAGATGTGCATAATAGCAGAGATTACCTAGGTCCATGTTCATCTTTTATATTAGAGTCTATAAGTTTATTAGCTGATATACTAAACAATGATAGATGTATCTATATGAGAAATGAAATAAAAGATACATCTGAGAAAATATGTGATATTATTACTCATATGAAATTAAGATAAGCTGTCACATACTAATAATCAAGGAGGTGTTTAAATTGAATCAATATCCTGATATTGAAAAAGTCCTTACTGATGCTTCTTTAATAGATGAAATTATTTATGAAACTAAACAGATACTGCGAGGTATTGTTGTTAAAGATCAAGAAAGAGCCGATAACGCAGAAACGTTACAGTCTTTACGAGAAGCTGATTTATATCATGATATACAGATGGGAACTGATATATTTACTAACTATGAATATACTTATGATATATTCATGAAAATACCATCTATGACTCCAGATAGAGCTATAATGTATGTAAGAAAACAGTTACCTATACCAGAAGGATTGAAACCAGAATTACAAAGACTTGCTAGGAATAAATGGCTTTCTGAGTATGAAGATACTAATAACTATTATAGAGAATTGTGGGGCAAACCAAATATCGGAGATGAGTTCATATATCTTACTGAAGAGGAATATGAAATGATACCTGTAGAATCTTATGATATAGGTAAACCTGTTCATATGTGTAATAACTCTGAAGCTGCATTATTATATTCAACAGGTGTTATTGACCATATGAAAGAAAGAGAGCCTGATGCTAAATATCTAGATCATCTAGGGGATAGGTCTATAGATCCATATATTGCAAGGAGAACTCCTAAATTTGGATTATTATATATACCTCCAGTAGATTCTCCAGAAGTATCAAATAAGTGGAGAGAAAGATTTGAGATAAATAGGGTATATTTATTGAAAACTATATACTCTGAAGCTTATCATTATAACTCTAAATACTATGATAGATTTATGATAATGCTCATTATCATAATGACATTTGATGATATGATTGTATTCAGTCCAGAATATATTATATCTCGAGATCTTTTTGATATTAGAACGATTCAATATTTATTTGAAGCATGTGGAGTAGAATTCTTCCCAGAAATACCAATGAAATATCAAAAACGATTAATAAAAAATTTAAATAGATTAATCAAATATAAATCATCATGCAAATGCATGGTTGATATTATATCTTTATTTGGGTATGATAATATGAAACTGTTTAAATATTATCTTATGAAAACTCCAGTATTAAATGAAGATGGCACTTATCGTAAAGATACAATTACCAATCCAGAAACTGGAGAAGAAGAATTAGATTTGGAAGCTAACTACAATTTACAATTTTTAAAAGTTCCAATAGAAGAAATAGCAGATGATTATATTCAAGATCCATTTCAATATGTAGATTACGATGAAACTGCTAAAAACGATATATATTGGAATGGAGTATATACCCATGATTTTGTAAAACATGAAATACTAAAACATGAATTTGATTTGCATATTTCTAAATATATTTCAGTAGACACCGTGTATTCTTTATCAGAGATGCAGTTCCAAATGGTATATTTTATGAATATGCTTTTATACAGTGAAGTTGATACTGATCAACTTCTTGTAGAGGTTCCAGAGATTAGTTCTAATAGTAGATTCAAATTGGTAGATTTGATTATCATGCTATTTGCATTGGGGTATATGTATCTTGATACGAAAGATAATATCATATACGACCCAATACAGTCAATTGCTATATTAGGGTTTAATTTTAAAACCGATTTAGCTGAATTATCTCAGTATGTTATAGATCATGGATTTACTTTGGAAGAAGTAGGATTAGATAAATTTATTAATCCTAATCCTGTTGGAATTAGAACTTGGGAAGAGCTGGAAAAAGTATATCTTCAAAATAAAGAAGTGTATGATAAACTCGTGTGGCTTATGAATAATGCTAATGATAAAAACGAATATGATGTTTATCATAGAGTATATGAGGCATTATATATAACTAAATTAAGTTTCGAGATGTTTAGAGAATTCAGTATTAATGGACAAGCTCCTAAGACTTATACTGAATATATTAGAAACTCTAATGTGGGATTGTATAATGTACTTATGAATTGTGATGCAATTCAAAAAGAAACAGAAAGACGTCAAGAGATTACTAGAGTGATAAATTTTATTGTTGAAGATATATATGTGTATCTTGATAAAGATATTTTCAAATACGTCTTTAATAGTATACCTACAGTAAGTCTTGACTATATAAGAAAATATATATTCCTTATACTAGACTTTTTCAAATCATATAAAGTCGATGTAATCCATTCAAATATAATATATAAATTTGATGATAGATTGCATAATAAGATAAGAGTATTAGATAAGATGGTATTTAATTATATCTACAATAGACATGATCATATACCAATATCTGATTGCTTTAGATTAAATAATACTTTCAATTGGACAGAAGACATATCTATAGTTGAAAGAATATATTTTGATATTACTTATTGGAAAGAACGCCATTTCTATGATTATGTAATTATAGATGATAAGATAAAAGAATGGTTAATCTCTTTCCATTGGCATGATCATATACATGTATTTGATTGTATTGCTTCTATTAATCATACATATGAATGGGCTGATAGAATACCTATTTCTGATTGTATGATTCCAAATGTAACTATAAATCCAAGAGATACAATAGGGGTAGAAGAGTCTATATATCTCAAACATCGGTATGATTCTGACCCCATAACATGATAGTAATTGAAGTGAAAAGGAGGAATTAAGATGGTTACATCTATGAATATGCGTCTTGAGGACGGTATATTAGTTCAAGATAACCTTGGAAGAAAAGTAAATTTAAATATAATGAACGGAATCGGATCTTGTAGACCTAGAGGAGTTGTATCAGCATATGTAGCTGGAACAGATATTCCTTTATTTGAAAAAAGAGAAAATAAAGTTATTTGTGATGGATCAATGTTCACAGCATCAAAGCATTTTGATATTGTTCCGCCAATAGATTTGCCGACATACAATGAAGCATTAAATCTTGAAAATATTGTACCTCTCACATCAAGAGAAAGATTAGATTCATTAGTATGCTTATTCTGTTTAGGTACTTCAGGTTGTGGTCCAGAAGCATCTCAGGTGTTTGATGTAGACTATACTAAATGGATCGCTCCGGATGATATGGTACCTTTACGGTATCAGCTTGCAGATAATGATCTTAGTGACGAAGATAGAGAAAAATACTTTGGAAGAAAAGAAATTCCTGCTATGAACAGAATTGCTTATTATTTCAAAGCATTTGAGTTAGAACCTATCTTTAAAGCTCAGTATGTAGACGGTACTCCTATTGATGAGCATCTCTATGTATCTGATAACGTAATTGATGTAGAAGTTTTTGTTGAACTGAAACTTTCAATCACTAAGAGAGATTGTAGAGATTTCTTCATTGCTCATTCAGGTATCAATGATGCTAAAGTAAATACAATTTCTTTATGTACTGCATATCCGAAAGATTATAATGGTCATACTTATTATCAGGGTATCAGACCTCTCACGAGATTAAACTTCTCTAATGAATCTCTGATAGACCAAACAAAAGGTATCGATATCATATATGACTTATTCTATTAGAAATACAGTCCCCCTCTAGGTTAATTCCTAGAGGGGTATTTTTTGATTTAAAATACAATTGCATATTATAATAATGATATATAATATAATATTTTTACAAAAGGAGATTTTATTATGAAAGAAACTATTTGGGAAGAGGATATTAAAAGTGTTATAATGTCAGATGGATCTGCAATGTGTGTTTATGCTAAGATGGAAGATGATACCAAATATGTTACCACATACTCATATCAATATCTTAGTGAAGGTACAACTTATTGCCCTTATTGCGGAAATATTTATAATCAATCAGAGAATGATATATGTCCATTGTGTCATGGAGAAAATATAGATACAGTGTCATATAAAGATATGCCTGGTATTATTATGGATATGATAAATGATCATGTCAAAGTATGTATAATGCTAAAAGGAGATAATAAAGAACATATTTTCTTTATTCCAGAAAAGAAAAAAATTATTGATTAAGAAGAAGAGGGTGCTTATTATAAGTACCCTCTTTATTTTTTTGCCATTTTAACCATCTTAATAAAGGAGGTGTTAACGTGAGTTCACGTAAATCTAAAAGAATCACCTCTCCAAAGGATATCGAATATCTGGTTAATATAAAAGAAAAAGATATCACCACTTCGTTTATAATGGATACCTTTGGGGAGTTCGAAACAGGGCAAAGATTTAGACCATATGATATTATTGAAATTCCGGCAAATTCATATGGTCCAGAAGGTAAGAAAAATAAGAAACCTTTTGTCACTACTGTAGGTATTTGGATATTTAATAAATATTTTATAGAAGAAGATCTATTCGATATGTTTAAGTATATCAATAAGACTGTAGACAAAAAAATGTACGGAAAATTAAATAATGAGATTTCTGTTGCAGTTCTTGAAGACAGACTTCCATTAGAAACTATGAAAAGGTTTAATATGAAAACTCAAAAATGTATGCCATATATCAGTATTCTTGCTCCAAATTATACTGATAAGATGCTTACTTGCACAGAGGTAATAAATAAGAAAAAGAAAGAACTTTATAAGAAATATGAAGAACAAATTAAAAAAGGTGATGAAATTGCAGCTAGTAAAATGGAAAAAGAGCTGTTAGATTTTGCTATAGAGTATATGGGAGATGACCCTTCAATGGATATGTTTATATCTGGAGCTAGAGGGTCTATTGGAAATAATTTTAAGAACATGTTTGTTATGAAAGGTGTTATTAAAGATCCAGATCCAAATGCTAAGCAAAAATATAATGTAGCTATGTCTAATTATATTGATGGTATATCGCCTGATGAATATGCTTTATTTGCTAATTCTCTTGCCGCTGGCCCTTATGCTAGAGCTAAGAAAACAGAGAATGGTGGATATAGAGAGAAATTATTCCTAAGAGCATTTCAGCATCTTACTCTAGATCCTCCTGGGTCTGATTGCGGCACTAAGAGATATATTGAAGTTATTCTTACAGAATCTAATATAAATGAATGGATGTATTCTTATATTATAGATGGTTCTAAATTAGTAGAACTAACTTCACAAAATAAATCTAAGTATATCGGAAAGAAAGTTAAAGTTAGATTTAGTGCATTATGTGAATCTAAAACTGGTATATGTAATAAATGTATGGGGAATCTGTATTATAGATTAAATAAGACTAATGTTGGTACTTCTTTGACACAGATACCATCTGTTCAGAAGAACATTGCTATGAAATCATTTCATGATTCAACACAGTCATTATATGATATGGATTTAGAGAAGATATTTCAATTATAATAAAGAAGGTGAGTTAAAATGAATTGGAAAATTATAGAAATAGAAGGCGTAAAAGAAAACACTTTTGAGATATCTGATACTGGTATAGTGCGTTATATTAATAGCGGAGAGCGTAAAGCTGCTACAGTTAATGGCGAAGGGTATTTATATGTATCATTCCATGATAAGTCAGTAGACGTTAACATTGGATTACATAGATTACTTGCTATTCACTTTATCCCTCATACTGATGACGATATTGCTCATGGACGAAACCTTGTTCATTTTAAAGATTTTAATCATGAGAATATATCTCTTGATAATCTGGAATGGGTGAATTCTTTAGAATTAAATATTAAAACTAGATTATATTATGACAATCCATGCAAACCAAATTATGCTGAGTATATTTGCAAATTATTGGAAAGAGATTATGATAATGCAGCTATTTGTAAAGTATTAGATTTACCTAGATCTAAATTTGGATCTATAATTTCAAATATTAGAAGAAGAAAAATATATAAAGATATTTCTAAGAAATATAAATTCTAAGTCTAATTAGTCCTATAAGCCTATATTAAGGCTTATAGGATTTCACATTCACAAAAACTTATTAATAAACATATATTATCTTATTGAGATAATTTAGAAAGGAGTGTTTATGTGGATAATACTAAAGACTTACCAAATGACATTGAAAAAATAGAATATTTTGATGTCATGGAATTTATCAAAAATCTTCCAATCGAATTGGAAGATAAAAAACGTTTGCTTTTAGGTATTTCAGCTATAATTGTAAATACCGCAGAAAGAACATGTCAAACGTCTGTAGCTGCATGTATGGGATTATCAGAAGATGATCCTTCGTTTGTTGCTTTCTATAATAAAGATATAGAACCGGCAACAAGAGTAGATATACAGCAGATATATAATGATTTGGCAGAGAAGTGTTTATAGGAGGAAATACAGTATGGAAACTTACGGAGTAGTAGATGATGAACCTATAAAAGAAGGAGAATCATTAGGATTGAATGTATCTTATCCATTTGATCCTAACTATGAATATCATACTAGATTAACTAGACTTAATCTTGATAAAGAAAGAGAAAATGATATTCGAAGAGACAAAGGATTCATCGTAGCCCCAACACAGGGAGTTAAGAAAGACATCAAGAATCAATATTCTATCTTTAGTAACAAATTCGGGCAGACAATCAAAGATGTAAATCCGTTCGGTAATAGATATCGTTGTGAATGCGGATTTACACAGAATAAAGTAAATAATGGTTGTACTTGTAAAGTATGTGGTACTAAAGTAAGATATATTGATGATGATTATGAATATTTCGGTTGGTTGGTTTTAAAAGATCATTGGGTTATCTCACCAGCATTTTATAATGCATTGAGATTCTTTATCGGTAAGAACTTTGATAATATTATCAAGTATGATTGTATTACTGATGAAGATGGACATCAGAAACCAGCACCAAAACCTAAAGATCAGCCATATTATGGAATTGGATTAATCGAATTTAAAAATAAATTCGATGAGATTATGGAATACTATTTGGGCAAAAATAAGAAACAGGCTAACTATGATGATATTATGGGAGAGAAAGATAAGGTATTTACGCAAAGTATACCAGTATTTACTGTATTATTAAGACCATTTGATGCAGATAAATATACATTCTCTCATGAGACTACAAATAAAGATTATACTATTATCAATAGATTTGTTTCTGAATTAAATAAATGCTCAGCAATGGAAACCCAATCTAAAGATCCAAGTGCATATGCAGAAGCAGAAAGAAAACAAACATTGGAGTTATTATGGAAACTTCAAATGAAAATGGCTGTTCTGTATGCAGAAGTTATAAATATTATTAAAGGAAAGAAAGGTAATATCAGAACATTATTCGGCGGAAGATGTAACTTTACATCACGAAATGTTATTACTGCTGATCCTGGATTGCGAATTGACGAGGTAAGATTACCGTATTCTGCTATGCTCGAATTATTACAGCAGAGTATTATAAATATTCTCACCAAGACATATAACTTGTCTTATGCGGATGCTTATAAGAAATGGTATCAAGCTAATCTTCAAAAGGATCCAGCAATAGTACACATTATCAATTCTATCATTAAAAATTCTACTGAAACCGGTCGTGGGTTACCAGTAATCATAAACCGCAACCCAACGATAGGATATGGCTTAATCCCGACTATTAAGTTTTAAAAAATGTATAACAGAAAAATAATAGTCGATGAGCAGGATAGGGCCACTAGGGAAGGGATTCTCTAGGTAAAACACTATGTGAATTGCAACTGGGACACTCTAACGCTCGAATGGCTACAACGTGACCTGTGAAGGTGGGCGTGAATGCGGTCGAAAGACAGAAAGAATATTCGAGATACTGTATGACGATAGTAAGTCTAACCAGTGTTACAATGAGTAATCAGCAGCGAAGAAAGTTTATATTCTATAATAATTAAGAAAGGAGAAAATTATGATAAAAGGTCAACAACAATTTACACAAGTAAAACCGTTTGTGATAATTCCATATATTATTGCTCCAGATGAAATATTTTTACCTGTAACAGAACAGGCTATACCTGGAGTATATCCATATTATATGATATCTAATTATGGTAGAGTATTTTTAAAATACGGAAAAACTCCTTTTATGTCTTACGTGTTAGACAGTAAAGGATATTGGTATGGAAAATTTGCAACCGCAGATGGAGGAAAAATATGCAGATTGCATAGAGTAGAAGCTATGACTTTCAACTATTTTCCTGGATGCGAAGAATATCTTATAGATCATGTAGATGGAAACCGTATGAATATGAGGTTAATAAATCTTGAATGGGTAAATTATCAAGAAAACACTAGACGAGCTGTTGCTATGTCTAATGCTAATGGCGGGCTATTACCGCCTCAGATAATTCCAGATTATATTCAAAGAGATATGCTAATTTTAAATGATATAAAAAATAAGTTAGCGATAGAAAGTTCTATTAGAAAACAGCAAGAGGATAATATTGTAAAAGATTATACTCAGAAAAATTTCAATGATATGAAAACACAGTTTAATTGTCAGTCTAATAGTACAAAAAATTCTGGAAGAGAAACTCATTCTGATGAACAAATAGAACAAATCTGTTTTATGTTGCAGCAAGGTTATACGATGGCATATATAGCTAATACTTTGAAGGTAAAAAAGAGCTATGTTGCAGCAGTATATCACAAGCAAACAGGAATACAGATATCTCAGAATTACGATTTTAGTAATTATGGTTCCATCCCATATCACGATAAATGGTTATTTACTACTGAGCAAGTTAATCAGATATGTCAATATCTTCAAGATAATGATATGTCTACAGTTCAATCTAAAAAGCAATTTATAAAACAAATGTTTGCTATATTAGGTATTGAATATAGTGACAATAGATATAGAACAGTGTTAGATATATATAACGGAAGAGGATATAAATCAGTAGCATGTAATTACAATATCAAAAGATAATATAATAAATTATAGAATATAAACTTTAACGTTCAACGACTATCGAAAACTAGACACCCATATTCATGTAAAAATGTAAATGCTGATGTAGAATAAGGCAGATGGGTTGAAAATAAGGTACTGTATTTTACAGTAGACGAAGTGAGTAGAGTAGGGGACACCCGAAGCGCATAGTATCCCAATGACTATTATAGATAATTATCTATAGTGGTTAATGGATAATGATATAGTCTAAATTGCTATCTTGCAAATGTTTGTGATCGGACTTTCCGATCCAGGACAAAAATTTGAATATGTAATGCAATTGCCATTACAGATATTACCATTGTTGGCAGCAGATTTTGATTGAATGGTAATAAGTCGAATTACGAACATGACTTATTACTCTAGTCCCTTCTCACGGTGACGTGTGTAGGTATCCTTTTTAACTGCTGGGAAATGCTAATACGTTATAAGCTACAACGTAATTCGTAAGAATAAGCGTGAATGCGGTCGAAAGACAGAAAAAATTATAACGTTGGAATATGGAGAGATCCTAAGTTCTATGATAATGTATAATCAGCAAGTAAATATCTTATTAAATATACTAAAATGAAAGGAGGAATTATATGTACCCATTTACTTATAAACTAAATGATTTTGTAGGATACACTCCAAATGAAGCTTGGATTATTCTTAATTGGAACGGTATGCTTATACCTAGATATAGTATAAGTAGTAAAGGAAGATTATATGATCATAGAGACTATAGATTTGTAAACTATAGTATTGACAAAGATGGTTATTATATGGCTTCTATAACTGTTCCTGATGTGGGATATAAAAAGATAAGAGTTCATAGGTTTGAATTATTGTCTTTCTATTATCATCCAGATTTTATGAATTTACAAGTTAACCATAAAGATGGAAATAAACAGAATTTAGAGCTGTTTAATCTCGAATGGGTAACGCCATTATATAATACTAGACATGGATGGGATAATCATCTGAATAATAATAAAGGTATTAATAATGGAAATGGTAAATATACTGATGAAGATGTAAAAAGAGTATGTGAACTTATAGATCAAGGTTATACTAATGCTGAGATATGTACAGATTTTGGTATAACAGATAAAAGAGAGCGAATGACTTTTAATGGATCTGTAAGTGGAATCAGATACGGTAAAACTCATAGAGATATATCTATTAATTATAATTTTATGAAAGGTGCAAATATAGCTAATAGATATAGTCTGGACTTTGCAGAACTCTTGTGCCAGTTTTTATCAGATACAAATAATACTTACTCTTATAAAGAAATAATGGATTACCTCGACATTCCAAATGAGGAACGAAAGAATTTGAAAATATTCATTGATGATCTTTTGAGAGGAAGAACTTGTAAATCAATTACTTCTAAATATAATTTGAAGAAACCAGAAGTAGCAAAAGACGAATTTAGTTATTTAATGAGATAGAACTTCAACGACCATCGAAAGCTATATATCCATAAGAGCTACTCCTATAGTAATTATAAGAGTAGCAGGGTTGAAAATAAGGTGCTATATAAATATAGTAGACGAAGCGAGTAGAGTAGAGCCTTGAGACTATAAATAAGGTAGGGCAATATCTGCGTTAAGTCCCTTTAAATCGAAATGGAAGGTATCTCTTATATAAGAGATAAAGATATGGTCTGGACGTGTTAGTAACACTGACAGGATCTTAATTGATCGGATGTAGATTAGTCACCTACATTTAACAACTCGGGCGATGTGCTTAACCTCTTGTATATCATAAACAGAGCATTTTATGAACGTGCATATGAGGTATTTAATCCACGTAATGCTTTCTATATTAGTAGAAATGATGGGTTATTTAGCAATCTTGTTAATCATCAAAAAGATACACTTATTAATGCTAACTCTTTAGTTATGCTTGGAAGAAGAGTGTATGATGAAAATGATAAAGCTAATATTGCCAGAATCAAAGCAAAGTGGAATCATATTAATTAAAATATTATACTGGGTAGAATAATTCTACCCAGTATTTTTAAGGAGATAAGAAGTATGACAGAAATTATAAACTATTCAAATTTTGATGAAGAGTTATTCTATGAAAAAATCAAAAACATATAAAGTCAGATTGAATCATGTTGGCATGACTTTGATGCAGTGTTATATTACCGACACTACAATTATAATTCAAAGAGAACCTCATAGTGAATTTATTTCTGTATCATTTATTCCAGATTTAACAGGTAAAAAAGTTTTTGAAATTTATCATTGTTTGCATATGGATATTGATACTACAGAAAATACAATAACACTATATACATAGGAGAATGGTATATGAAAAGAGAATTATTCGATAACACAACTATAGATAAGAGTCAAGAGCTTCATTATCATTATGATAAAATAATGATATTTGCTCTCAAAATATACAACAATCGATCTTTATCTATAGAAACAACTATCATGTGCACCGATATACATATACAATACGATGATAATGGGTCTATTAATTCTGAATCTAAAGTTAAATTTAAAAATGGTCCTCTTGGTACAGTTTTTAAAATGTATAAAGTTAAAAATTTAAGAATAGATGAAGATGATATGAAAATTATAATTAAATACGAAGGAGAAAATTAAAATGGATTTAAAAGTTTTTAAAGAAATATTGCAATCACTTGGAAAGAAATATGTTGTTTTTAAAGATGTATCAGAACAGAAATTATTATATCCTTTTAAGGTAGATTTTTGTAACGATACTTCAGATTATAGTATTATTTGTGATTCTAGAAGAGATCCAAATAATAAAGTTAAAGATATATTTTCATCAAACTTCTTAGTTACTGCAGAGCAAATGTTAAAACTTGTTTCTGATAGTGCTATGAGAATACCTCCAGACAATTGTAAAATATCTGTAGAGAATTCTATGGCTATATACGATATCGGAGGACTTACATATCAAGATGACATTGCTATTATCTATTTAGATAAGCTTAAAAAGAGAACTAAAATTTATGATATGTATGAATAAAAAGATAGAGTGGGTTAAACCCACTCTATCTTCTTTTTTGATTGTATAGGTACATTTAATTAATAGGAGGTGCTTATAATGGGTAAAGCTATAGTTGGAATTAAAGATATATTTGCAGTTCCAGATATTAAATTAAATAAGTACATTTCAATACCATCTTCAGTTCATGGTTATTCTTTAGCTATAGAATATATGAAGAGTTGGTTAATAAATACGTATCCTAAAAACTTTTTTAAAACTGTACATGTTGGAGGAAAGCATGTATATGATGATTACAGAGAATTTAAAAAGATTCAGCAACAGATAGAGAAACCTGCTATTGCTATTAATCCTTCTCTCAATACTGATTACAATAGAGAGAATGTAGATCTAATCCAGGGTGGATTAGATATTTATACCAGAAGATCTCCATATTATGATGATAGATTCTTTCATGATAAAGGAAGCAATCTTGCTATAGGGATTATGTTTAAAGAAATAGAAATGCCATTTAATATTAAAATGAGAGTAAAGAGTAGAGCTCAGCAATTAGATCTTTTAGAATATACAAAGATAAATTGTAGAATAGGTTCTACACAGACTCATTTTATTGATATGGATTGTCATGTTCCGTATGATATTATTTTATCTTTGGCTATAGATATGGGATTTGAGACGATTAAAGACAAGAACTCCCAGTATCATATTAAAGATGTAGTATCTTTTCTTAATTATTTAAATAGGTATTCTAAATTACCGTTTTTATATAAGATGAGAACTATCAATGGAAGATGCGAGTTCTTTATTCGTATAAAACACTGCCATGTTCATATATCTTGTTTAGAAGGAGTGCAGATCGATGATGGAGAAAGACAAGGATCATTAGATTCTAATTTCCATTTAGAGTTTAATCCTGTATTAAGATTTTCTGTACCTGCCATATATTCATATTATTCTATGGCTGAGCATAGAATTATGAATAAAGAAGTTGGTGATATTAAAGCTATGTATCAAATCATCAGCGTTAAACCGCCAGAAACAAATGAGAAAGGTTGGGATCAATATCTCACTACTCAATGGAATGATGATTCTAAGCATATCGATGAAATCCATTTCAAAGAATTATTAGGTAATAGCGATTTGCAAAGAGTTATTGAGCATACGGTTGCATTGGGATTATCTCCATCATTGTTTATGGATCTTAAGATTTACAATGGTCAACAGGATCTTCCTATCTATATTGATTGGGAGAATTTTGTTATCAGAGTAAATAGAGATGTAGAAGATAAGGTTTCAGATATAGCTATATATGCAGATCTATTATATATCAATAGAACTTTAGCTAATATTGATAATCTTACTTCTGATAGATTAAGAGAAAGTGAGGGTAAAAAAGAATGAAAGAGGGAGTATTTAATATAGATGATCATATCTATAATAGTCCGGTTCTTAAGAGAAAATTTATAAAGAATGGTATAGGTTCTTTTACATTTTCCAATCCAAGAACTTTAACTATCAATGATGTTCCATATTGTAGTGCTACTGGGATTAGAATTGATTCTAGAGCTAAACAGATTGAGATATATGGAAAATCTAATAGTGTTGTTATTAATACTGACTTAATTCAATTGGTAAAGATAGAAAAAGGAAGTACCATAAACACTTATAATATTACTATAAAATAAGTATTAGGAGAATAATTATGAAGAAAATTTATTTATCTAGAAACTTGAAAGACGAACTCTCATTTTCAAAAAAGGAGAGTGAAAAACTTATAGTATTTGCTTTTGCATCTATATATGGGGAAGTAAAGTGGATGTTTTTAAATTCAAGTAAAGAAACATTTACATCAGTATTAACTTGTCCTGTATTAGGATTTGTTATTGTAGAAGACACTTTGAATATGTGTGCAACTACAGGTGAAAATAAAGTAAGTGTAGATGTAGGAGGAGATGAAATTTATATCTCTGAAGTAAAAGTAGATGCTCCAACGCATGTTAAGTTAACAGTTACATTCGACCCAATACATGGCAGAGAGTATGATGAAGTTTTTTCTTATCCAGAAGAGAAACAGAAGGAATTAGAAATTGAATAAAGATATCGGTATAGGGATTGTCCCTATACCGATTTATTTTTTTATACTTTTGTATGCTCTATTAACAGATTTTCATATGATTTTGGAGACAATCCATCCACTGCATCGGACCACTTATCACTATAGCTATATAATTTGCTAAGTAATTGGTCCGGTTGCAAGAATCTGTATAATATAACTCTTGGCATAACTCTAGGATATGGAGCATCTGGTTTAATAATTTCAGTATATGGTTTAGTTAATCTGAACCTATGATTATTTATATTTTCAATAAATTCATAATTAACCTTATATCCATCTATAGAAATCATGTACAGATCTTTATCAAATGCATATCCTAATCTTTCGCTATTGATTTGAATATCGTTGTTAGGAGATTTAAATAATTCTTGATCAATATCTCCAGTAATATCAATTTCGTCGTATGACATTGGAAGGTAGAATATTTCGATATTATCTCCTTCATGTAACTCTTCGTTGAAAGTAATTGATATATATTTCTTTGGAGATTCTGTAGTCATAATATTCAAATCCCAATCAGACTGAGTGAGAGCTATCCAGTTTTTAAAGATCAAGTATTTAGATTTATCATGGCAAAATCTAAACGATGGATCCAAATTAACTGAATCTCTATCGTAGAAAATATTATAATACATATGTCTAAATTGACGTTTAGAGCACATGTTCAACTTCTTACCTTCGTAATAAGAATCTTCCAATTTAAATTCAGTATTCAGATATTTCTTTCCATTGAAATTGTTTTTATATGCAAATTCAACGTCATACTGAACACTATTTTCTACAGAGAATTCATCATAGAATTCTTTTCCAGATGGGCTATTAGCGTATAATAAGAAATTATCATATCTTAACCCTTCTGGTAAATAATCTGGTTTCTTAGGATCTATAGTTAAACTATAATACGAGTTGTCTACTTCTTTAAAATGAACAATTTCAATTATATCATCTCTACCTACATGGTTAAATATAGGTATTTTGAAGTTATGAGTATCATATTGAATCTCTTTATAATACTCATAAAGATGATTGTTTCTAAATACGATGATATAGTCATCATATGTTCTTTTTCTGCTTCTAGGCATTATCAGCCAGCCTCCATCTGCAGGAACTCTATCAATGAGATATTTTCCCGTAAATGTATATGATTGAATTTTAGCCTGATCTTTATAGTATTGGATTAACAGACTCATATCATATTCCATAATATAAGTTACTGCTTCAGCGACATTCTCTGCATATGTCTTATATCTATACATATGATAATTGAACGGAGCTTTAAAACTATCTACTTCAGATGAGTCTCCTCCTTTAGCAACAACTATCATTTTATCTTTAGTATAGCTTCCATCTGGAATCTTATATATATTTCCATAATAGTCATTTGCTTTTATCCAATAGAATGTCTTGAATATAACTCCTTCTGTATCTCTGAGGTATGTGAATATATCTTTACCATGCTCTTGGATATAGAATCTACTATCTGGAAACAGAGCGTTGTTTTCGAAAGTGAATATATTTCTTTCACTCGCTCTTTGAGTATATTTGTTTTCTACTTCTATATATCTATTTTCGTAGTTGAATGTACCACCTACAATATTCTTATCGATAACTTCCATACGGATAGCTACTTTAGATCTATCATTTGTAAGTAATCCGTTCTCATCGAAATAGAAATAAGTATCGCACACATCTTCTTTTAGACAATTATTATCTTCTCCGTATCTGATATCGCATGGAAATACTACACATGATAAATCAGTTTCATATGGATTTGTATTGTTAATAAGAAGATAACTATAAGACCAATCTCTTACTATGGTTACATCTGACCATTTAACTGCTTTTCCGTTCAAGAATAAAAGTAATGGTCTTATTTCTTGACGCTTAATCATATTAGCTAAGCTATCAATATATGCAGTCTTAACACATCTTCTCTTATCATAAGGAAGATTTGTGCAAGAAAATATCTGTGTTCCCCAAGTATTATTAGGAAACTCGTAACCATCAAACCAGTATGAGTGCTGTTTGAATGGCTGTATATCATATTGTACTGGAGTTCCTGCCATCTGGATAGATTGAATCATATCCATTGTATGATGTATAAGATCTCCTACGTATTTAGGAAGAGCAGTTTCAAGAACTCCATTCTCTTTTAACCATTCTTCTAAAAGATTTACATCATCGAATTTAGATAAGAGATAAGTATAGATATCTCTTTGTTTTCTTACAATAGCATATCCTTTTTTCTTGGTTATGATAGTAAGACCTAAATCTTTTGTGATAATTTCTGTGAAGAACATGTTTCTATCAGCTAGAAGATATCTATCATAAGAATATTTAAATCTAGCTCTAATAAGATCATAATCTTGCATCGTATCGATCCTATTTCCAGGCATAGATAAAATAAATTCATGCATTCTGTCTGGTAAATATGGCTGTTTAGTTTTGATCACGTTCTTCAGCCGTGTTATTACTGGTTTATAATTTTTTGCAAATATTATACTAAAATCATTTGCATTTATTCTGTAATCAGAACAAAGTAGATATTTATAATTATAATTTTCTGGATCAGTGTAATGGAAGTTTTCTTCTGGTAATAATAAAACCTCTCCATTTTCATTTATCATATCACCATCATCATGTCTTAATGGGTGATATACTATCTTAGGTATACCTTCTTTAATTTGATCTGCTAAAAGATACATTCCATAATAATTATTTGGAGAGTATATCTCATCGGCATTAAAATCTACTATCTCTATCAAATGACCATTTCTTGTTTTGAATAGAACCTGATCATCATTAAGAGATAATATATATCCTTTTTTAGTTTGAACCATAGCTCTATGAGTAGTATAGATTCTATTTCGATATATGCATATCTTGAAATCAATTTCGTCTACACTATCAGTCATAGTTATTTTCCATATGGTCTTCCCGTTTAATCCCATCTTACCAAAACTATGTCCATTAGAACTATATAAATCTTCAGCAAAATAAAGATATTCGTTTTTTGGATTGTCACTAAATTCTATATGCGCCACTTTATCAAAAGTGTCAGTAGCAGGATTATATCCTCCGATACATCTCCAATATTCTACTGCTTTTATATTTATTTTCGAAATAAACTGCATTGCATAGATATAAATATAATCCCCAACAACTGAAAACATGTCATACATATATTGAGGATCATCTTTATCTATATTTTCACCATATGCTATTACCTGTCTATCTATCTTTTCCCAAGTACGCACGTTGTACTTATCTATGAAACTTCTGGCTTTATTGTTATAACCCCAATATTCAGTTCCTATAACGTATAACCATCCAGCTCCTTTAGAAATAAAACAGTTATATATTTTAATATGTTTGCTAGGATCGTCAGATCCATCGATAATAGAGATCTCATCTCCATTATCTAGAAATTTTCTTATATCTCTACTGGATTTAAAAACAATATATAATGCGCCTTTAACGTCCATTATGATAGATTGAATATTATCTTCGAAACTCTTAGACCATTCAATCTCCATATTCTGTGTTATCTTATACACAGTATTTTCGATATAAGCATAGAAGTATTTGCTGCCTTCGTGGAAAGTTGCATGTTCAACTTCTAGCTTAATTTCTGCTATAGACTCTCCGTCTATAGTATTTTTTACCAGATATAATCCAGTACTAGCATACATATAACCATTCATAAACCCCAGTACTGTGTACTGTGGGCTATGAATAATTTTGTCAAAGTCTTTACTTAATACTACTTTTTCGTTAGAGGTTTCATATATCTTTTTATTTTTCAATCCAGCGATATCTTGTACTGAAACCGCCATTACAATAAGTCTCCTCCAATTCTGAATAAAGTATTACAAAACTCAACCATGCTGCTTCCTGCTATCTTTTCGATTTGTTTTTGGTTATTAAGATATGCACCTACATATGCGTTAATAATAGTATTAGCAAATGCTGTATAGATCTCAGTTGCGAATTGAGTTCCAGTTCCATATAAAAAGATCCATTTGTCGATGAAGTTATCTATCTTAAGTGCATCTTCTACCCTTAAAATTTTAGCTATACATTCTACAAATGAATTAATATTTTCAAAAGATGATGCTGGAGCTTGCACTCTAATCATCTCTGCTTCCCTTTTAGATAATTTAGATATCTTAAGAGCTTTTTGTTCAACAGAATCATTATCATCTTTTAATAAGATTCCTACTTGATAATACACTGAGCTAATATATAACATTTTAGCTCTGATATTATCAACTCCACCTATTCTCATATAGTCAATGATATTTGTGCACATTTTAGCAAATGCTTCTGTAGATGATACTATAAGAGAATTGTTATTCATGATAATACTAGGATCTGTGTGATAGATCAAAGTATTTAATGCACATGCGAGATATGAAATCAATTTATCAATATCTGCATTTTTGATTGTATATTTTCCATCTCTGAAACTGATGATATCAGAAACATCAATGAATACTTTTGTGCTTTTGTCTTCTTTTACATCTTTAGCCGCCAAAACTTTAAATGCTCTTGATTGAGGCTTGCTTGGCATCATAAGAACAATAGATTTTCGATCTAATAATAGACCTAAACAAGATGTGACTTGGTTTTTCTTAACCATATATCTTACGTCATCAAAACTCGGATCGTTTTTGTCGATTCTTTCTGACTTTATGATATACTCATAAAGTCCTTTTCCATAGTTAGCTTTACCGTAGAGGAAAGAACTATCATAGGTTTTAATAGATGCTTTCATATCTAATTCCTCCTATTTCCGTATATTTACATTGATGTTAAACTATGTAAATTTATTAGGTCTGTAACTTTTAAATAAAGAAAAATAAGGAGGAAATTTTAATTATGTTTTATTACAATATTCCGATGAATGAAACAGATATCCAAGAATTGAAAGGAGCAAAAATGTTATTAAAAGGAAAAATTCCTTTATACTTTGCATTGGTAACCGATATGATAGATAATATCTATATTACCGATTATAAGAGCGACAATTTATATATTGGTGAAATTGTTATCGATCATAAAAATAATGCATACAACATTTTCATATTTGATGATTTACCGTTAGCAAATATGGCAATCGAACTGTTAGATCAAATGATTGAGCAGAACTTGGTAGAGAAACAGTCAAGATTGCAGTTTGGAGTATACGATGATGAGGACGAATCTTCGTTCGGAATTCTTACGTTAAAGGTAGGTGTATTGGGAGAGCTTCAGGAAGATTTCTATGCTGCATACTTCCTTGGTAGTACAATTAGACCTTATGGGTATGATCGAGAAGATTATTATACGAACAATTACACTGAAGAAGAGCTTGGATATACTGATACAGATTTAGCTCAAACAGAATCAAATCCTTCCTTCTTCTCAAAAGTATTTGGTAAATTATTTGGAAGAAAATAAAATGAAACCATTTATTTATAATACTATAAACGATTCATCTCTGAGTACAGAGATGAATCTTCTTCTCGATAATACTGATATAAACGAATCTCCTTATTCCTACTTCGGTTCAAAAGTTCCTAGAGTGACTTCTGTTTTAAAAGAAATGATACATTCTGATGGATTAATGAACTGGGCTAATTATATAGGTCGTGTAAAACATATTGATCATAATAAATTTAGTGAAAACTCTGCAAATATTGGAACCAGAGTTCACGACGCTATAGAGAAATATGTTGCTACAGGATATGTAGAAACTTTTTCGGATGTAGAAAATATTTCTGATAAGTACAAAATGAAAAATGCATTTATGTCTTTTAAAGAATGGTGGGATATAATATCCACTCATAGTATAGAAATATTAATGCAAGAACAGCCATTGATCTGTAAGTATTATGGTGGCACTTTAGATATGCTATTAAAGATAGACGGAAAGATATTCTTAATAGATTTTAAAACAAGTAATCATTTCTCGTATAAATATCATCTTCAAACAGCTGCTTATAGAAGAAGTCTATATACTGAATATGGAATTATTGTTGATGGTATACTCATTCTAAAATTAAATAAAGAAGTAGTTTGTTTTGAAGAACAAGTTATTGATCTAACTCTCGTGCAAAATATACAATATATCAATGAATGTGAACGATTTTTCATGTCATTAGTATATTCATATTATAATAGAATATATATAGAAACAAAATCTAAAGAAATATTTGGATTACGTTATTAGAGGATTTTATAATTATATATTATAATTATGAATACAAAAGAAAGGAGGATTGATATGATGCAATTACCGTATCAGCAAATTCTTGAAGTACGATCATTAAAAGATGATCTCAAGAAGAGGGATATATTGAGCAAACTTGCATATATCATTCATTGTAATTCAATGTGTAAGATGCTTAAGAAATCAAAAAAATATGTTACACTCATACGAAAAAAAGACATATATTCATTTGCAGCATTTGCAATGAATATAAAAGATGATAGATTAGAAGTGAAAAGCATCATAGACACTTATACTATCAAATTTAAAAAAGGTGAAGAGATGGTTATAGTAGAAACCAAATCTCCTTTAGATGAACTGATATACATAACTGACAAGCGAGAAGAAAATAAAGAAATTTCATTCGATGTATTAAAAATTAATAACGCTCAAGGTTATGGTGAATTTTGTTACGGAATAATGATAGATGTCATTATGGATTACATGAGAGGAAGATAAACATGAGAATTTTAGAAATTGTGAAGAAACAGATTGCAGAAACTTTAGAACTTAGAGACAACCATATTAAGATTTATGAAGTTATGAAATTTCTTAATAGTATTGATAAACTGACACCAGAACAGATTAAGAATTTCTTTGGCTGGTATACCAATGAAAGAAAATTCTTTATGTTCTTTGACGAACAAACAGAAGGTGTCATTGTAAATAGACATCGTTTAATGAGTCATATCGAAACAGCTCCGTTAATGGATGGTGAATATGAACTCTCTTTTATGGTTATGGATGATGCTAATTCAGACAGAAGAATTAAGTATGTAATCATATTGAATGAAAATGCTATAAAAGTGTATAGATATGATACGTGTACAAATTTTAAGAGGGAGTATACTGCTAAATTATTTCGTTATAAATTATTAACACCAAGATCTACACCAGAATTATTCAATACTATTAAGGATTTTATGTGGTATTGTATTAAGATGAGATCTATGTGGTGTTTAGAATTAAAGGAGGATATTCATGAGACCGTTCCACTACACTACTTCGCTGAGTAATATTAACTTAGAGTATACCACTAAACGTGGTATCTCTATGCAGGCTCATATATCAGATTTACACTTTGGGAAGATAGATCCCAAAGTGGAATTTAATATTCTTAAAGAGCAATTTATAGATAGAATCAAAGATTTACCATTAGATTGCATATCTATAGATGGAGATTTCTTTGATAGGCTATTTATGTCAAACACTGATACTACATTATATGCTAATCTTTTTTTTAAAGAGTTGTATAATGTATGTAAAAATAACGCTAAACGTGGGATTCATACTGTTCTTATTTTAATCTTAGGAACTAAGAATCATGATGCTGATCAGCTCAGATTATTCTATCCATATCTAGAAGACAAAGAAGTTGATTTGCGTATTGTTGAAACTATACAGTTCCAATATATAAATGGATGCAGAGTGTTATGTATTCCAGAATTATATAATGTAACTGATGATGAATACTCTAAAGTATTATATGAATCAGGTGCATATGATATGGTATTTATGCACGGTTCGATAGAAGGAGCAATATATGATAACAAAATGGGAGAGAGTAAAATATTCAGTCCTTCTGATTTTAGCTGCTGTATGGGTCCTGTTGTGGCAGGTCATGTTCATACTGGCCCAGCTGTTCATGGATTTTGCTATTATAATGGGTCACCTATTCGCTGGAATTTCGGAGAAGAAGAAACCAAAGGATTTCAATTAGTTTTATATGATATGGATACTAGATATTATTATATCCATAAAGAACCGGTTCATTCTTTTAGATATGATACTATATCTATAGATGATATTATTATGACAGATCCTAAGAAGGTTATATCTTATATAAACGATCTTCGTGAAAAGGAAGGTATTGATTATATAAGATTAAAATGTGTATCAAATTACGATACACAAGATGCTTTAAATATAATTAAAGAATATTATCGTACTGATAAAACAGTGAAATTTAAGTTTGATAAAGAAATGTCTCCTGATGAGAAATCTTTTGATCAACAGACTGTTGAAATGTATGATAAGTATAGCTATCTATTCGATAAGTCTATGAGTACCTATGAAATATTTGCTAGATTTATTAATGATAATCAATCTGATATCATTGTTACTGCAGACGATATCATAGACGCTTTAAAAGAAATATAAATAAAAGGAAAAATAGATAGGAGAAAAAATGGTAAAATTTGCTAAAAATATTGCTATAATTACAATTAGTATAGATGATATTGTTAATTATAGGTCAAATGAGTTGACCTTTATAAACATTTTTTACATGAATGGTATTAAAAATGCTTATAAAATACATGTATTTGTAGATGAAAGCGGTATAGTAAAAGAAGGTAAATTGAAACAACTGATTGATATTGTTGGTGATATACGCGATATATTAGGGACGAGTAAAGTTTTAATTCATAGTTTTAGTAAGCGTACTTATATTTCTGATGCTGATACTTTATGGGCGCAGAATTTTTCTATCGATGATAGTTATTTTATCTCAGTGCGTAAGCAAAACAATAAACTTAATATTGTAAAGTATAGAAAATGCAGAGATTGTTATTATTAACGAAAGGATATTAATAAAAATGAAAATCAGATTTGCTAAAAATATTGCTATCATTGTATTGGAACACGATGACATGTATCAACTATCATTTCAAAAAAGAGAAGATATATTCGATAAAGTTGAACAACTAATACAATCAGAAACATTAAGCACGATGTACAAGATACATTTGTTTGTAGACGAAGAACCTGCGGTTAATAATCGTAAATTTAAGCTAGTAGATAAATTTAGAGTTTATGGTAAAAAACTTAAGATTCATAGTTTTTATAGTAGTACAGTTATTCCTGGAGCCGATACTCTATGGTTTCAAGAGTTCTCTATAGACTCTAATACCTTTATAACTATACTAAAAAGAAAAGGTAAAATAGAAATATGCGAATCAAGATGGGAGTGATAGTATAAATGAAACTTTATAAAATACAAAATACGAGAATAATTGTAATAGATGAGATATTTGCAACTCATCAAGTTTATAGAGATTTTGATAATCTTTATAATGAAATTGATAGAAATCCATATGTGACTAGAGTTCATATTTTTATTCCGATGATTGCTGATAATGAAATATATGATAATATAAGATATACAGTCAATAAAAATCACAACCATCATGTTACTGTTCATTCTAGAAAATTAATAGGTCGAAAAAAGAAGCATTATTTGAATAACAATATTAGTACAAAAAATAAATTCAGAGTGGAGGGCTCTAATTGGGTAACATTTTCACTTGGTAATAAGTATAATCTTCGTTTCGGTTTTGATAATTTTGGGTTTTTGGTAGTATCTAAATATAAAAGTTCTTTTTAAGAAAAAGTATCCCCTAAGAGATTTAGATCTCTTAGGGGATTTTGTAGTGATTGAAATACGGTATAGATTGTGTTTATTTTTTATAGATTATACTAAAGATTACTAAATAGTTTGTATACAGGTTTATTTTTACCAGTAACGTAGAAATAATCAAAAAATAAAGAAGGTGTTTACATGAACACCTTCTATTATTATTTTTTACTATATTAACGCAAATAATCCTGGATGTTTATCTATATCTATTTCATAGACATGTTCGTCACATTGGTTGCATGATATTTTTGTAATACCATCTAAATATTCGTATTCGTATAATCTATTATAGTACTCTACATATGCTGTTTTTATTCTACCATTATTATCATACGTATATATAACTTCTATATCAGGCTTATCATCTTCATCTTCTATCTTGAGTATATGCGTATGTGGTTTTTCGTTTTTAAAATCTTTAAATATTTCAATACAGCTATCTAAAGAATTACTTTTTTCTATTAGATTATTTCCATCATAACGGTAATAATCTGTACATCGTATGTCTGATTTATCTTCGCCAGTCACTTCAATTTTAACAAGTTTACCCTCTTTATCGTAATAGTTAGAAAAATAAGTTTCTGTAATTGTTTTTATAAAACTATTATCAAATGGGGCATGTACATAACAAATAGGGCTATCATTATCTGAATGTATTATTACTGATTTGCAGTATATAGAATCTCCTTTCTCATTATTCTTTAAAAATCTTACAGTTACATTTTTCATAATAATTTCCTCCTCTTAAAGTATTATTTTATTTCATCTTAATAATATATAACTATATTACATGTTTCTAATTGTACCTATTCTGGGCTAATTACGCATTCTCATTTAATTATGATTTTATAATCTAGTCAACTTTTTAGTAATAGAATTGAAAGAAGGTATAGTGATTATGATTATAACTAACAGACAGAGAGCATATGGGCAAGGAAAAACATATGTAAAAAATAAAAGAAAAATACCATTGAATTTTGATTTGTCTTCTTTAGACTTACTGTGCAACTTTGTTATTTCGGAGAATAGAAATGTAAGAAGACTTCAGTATATAAATCTTAGAAACTTAATTGAAATGCTTGATATGGAAAAATATATTTCTGATCAAGAGAGATATAAAAGAATTCTTTTTATTAAGAAAGGATTAGAAGCAAGATTAGAAAGAAATCTTCAAGATCGTATTATGATCTTGAAATACATAAATGGAGGTATCTTGGATAACGATATTATAGATATATCAGATTTCAAAGATATGTCAAATGCAGAGATAGATTGGATAAATGAAACTGTTTCATCTGCTATAAAATATGCATTTATATATGAACGTGTTGATCCTATGATAGAATTATGGCAGAGATTTAAAAATGCAGATTATCGCAGTGTGTCAGAAATATCATCAGAAATAGAAGCAGCGACTTCTGAGTTAAATACTTTATTTAGAAAAGCTAAAGTGGAATCAAGTACAGAAAGAGCTTTTAGTTTAACTCCAGAAGTTATGGAATCTGTTATGACAGATGCATGGCAAGAGGTTACGTCTAGTTATCGAAAACTTATCACTGGTATGCAAGGTTTTAATCAACTTATTGGCGGAGGATTTGAAAATACTCGTGTATACTTATTATTAGGTATCACTGGTGTTGGAAAAAGTATGACTCTTGTTAATTTAGCATATCAGTTAAAGAAATACAATAAAGGCTTCAAACCAAAGGATCCTACAAAACGTCCATGTGTTTTGTATGTAACTATGGAAAATACTGTAGTCGAGACAATACAGAGATTGTTTCAAATTTGTACAGGAGAAGAATTTGCAAAACAATCCTCTCCTCAAGAAGCTATTAACAAATTAAGAGCTGAGGGAGAATTATATTTAACAGATGAATCTCCTATAGATATTATAATAAAATTTGTTCCAAATAAATCAGTAGATACGAGTTATTTATATACACTTGTAGAGGATTTAGAGGACGAAGGCTATGAAGTTATAGCACTATTACAAGATCATGCTAAACGTATTAGGTCTACATTAAAAAATCCAGATGTTCGTTTAGAGCTTGGCGATGTAATAAATGAATTTAAGACTTTTGCAATGATTAAAGATATTCCTGTTATTAGTAATTCTCATCTTAATAGAGAAGGTGCTAGGGTTATAGATGCAAATTCAGGAAAATCTAAAGCAGACTTAACTAGAATGCTCGGAAAAAGTAATATTGGAGAATCATTGTTGATGCTTGATAATGTAGATTATGCATGTATTATTAACTATGAGTATGATAATGAAAATCAGAAATATATGGTATTTAAAGAAATCAAAACTCGTGTTAAGACATTTAGAGATTATGTATGCCAGCCATTTGATATCAATAATGAAATTAAGTTAGTTGAAGATTATTATTCTCCTATACCTGTATTTAAAGATACTTTATATTCTGCTCCTGTATTAAATGCTGGAACACCTAATATTCCGAATGTATCTGCAAATAATAGTAGATATGTGAATAATATTCCAGTAGATGATGAAGATCAGAATATCTATGAATTTAGTACACGTTATTCTTCTATAAAAGAAGAACCGAAGAATTTGGTGAGACCTTTTACTTTTGACATTGCGTCTTAAAATGAAAAGAAAGTTCCAGTAGTGCGTAACAGCACTACTGGACACCAAACATAACACAGAGGATTAAAAATACACCAATTTCAAAATACAACTTATACCCTTACTGCATTGTTAAGATTCATATATTTCGAGATTGGTTCTATTTAATACAATATGTCTTCTCTCGGCATTATATATATCATTCATAAACATAGCAAGATTGGAAGGAGTAAGAGCAAAGAATCTATTTTCATCTAAAGTAAATTCTTTTAAATTACACATACCATTCATTGCTAGTATAATAAAATAAGCTTCAGTTGATCCATATATGTCATATGATAATAATTTAGGTTTATATTGATACTTAATTTTATCATCCATGCCAACTGTAACTGTTTTTCTATATTGTTTTAACTCGTCCATATATCCATAGATTACATTATCTATCGCATATACTAATTCAGGATGAGTTAAAGACCTTTCCATTATTGAGTATTTTGGATATGTAACTTTATCTGAATCTTTTAAAGAGATAAATTGATCTAACGTATAAGTCTCTTGAGGTTCTGATATTTGATTGAATACTGACATTAATCTTCATACCTCCTTATTATTGATGGTTTGTTTATATCTCCACCTATGAATATTAATATAACTTTATCTCCTTTATCTAATGATTTGATATCACTAGGTAAAGTCATAGTTATATAATTTGATATAGTACAAGGAGATATATACATTGCTGTTTTATCTGATATTATATTGCTAGTACTTATAGCTAATTCTTTATTATCATAAGCTTGGTCTAATGGTAATGTAGGAGTAGCTATAGGTATAGCTATTTTAACTTTTGGTCCATTTGTTTTTTCCATGCAAATGCCTATCTCTGGATACTTAAAATCGGTATTTGCTTCTTTATAAAAATCACTGGTCAATATTTACACCTCCTGAAACACATTAATATATAGTTTTGCGATTAAACCGAAAGGAGTCTATTATGACAGAAGAACAACTTTATTATGAGATTTTAAATATGCTTGGGTTAGAGATAATCCAAGGTAGAATATATGATAGTGACGCTGGTTCTTTTCTTATATATAATGGCGGTTTTTTATATACGAATGATTCTGTTATTATACATAAAAAAGACACTAGATTTAACCCGCTATATAATAACAAACTTGCAGAGTATTTACTAAATGTCCTGTTTGAAAAAGAGAAACAGGATAATGGTCTATACGTTAAATTATTTGGCTCTAATGAAGGGCAGAGATGTGGTCTTAGAACTATTTCTCTAAGTATTATAACTAATAAGATGAATATAACTACAGGGTATTTTTATAATTATTGCTTAGCTTGTATTCATGCTATGTATATTCTAGCAAATATGTTTGTACCAAATTTATCTGCTTTTGATTATACGCCGGAGATGTTAACTGCTACTAAGAAAGGAAAATAAAATTATGATTTTATTTAATCCTGGTCAAGAAGCAGTCATTCAGGCCGGAGTTCATCATATAAGACATTCGAGCAAACAAGTGTTTGAATTTACCGGTGGACCTGGAACTGGAAAGACTGAATGTATACATGAAATTGTTAGAAGATCTGGTATACCTTTAAACAGAATAGCACCTATGGCATTTATTGGTCAGGCTGCTATAGTTATGAGATTAAGAGGTCTTCTAAATGCTAGAACAATACATTCGTGGCTATATGAGTGTATTGAAGAAGATGTTTTGGATGAACATGGGTTTCCTGTTATGGATCCAGTGTTTAATAAACCTATGAAACGATATACATTTATACCTAGAGATTTAAATGATATTGACTTATTCATTATCGATGAGGGGTATACTGTACCTAGATGGATGAAGAAAGATATAGAATCTAGAGGCAAAAAAATTATCGTATGTGGAGATAGAAATCAATTACCTCCTGTAGAAGATGAACCTGCATATTTAGTGAATGATGATGTAATGATGCTTACTCAAGTAATGAGGCAGAACAAGTGGTCATATATCGTTCATTTAGCTAATTTAGTATTACAGGGTATTGAGCCTGATTTAGGATTACACGGAAACGTTCTTGTTATAGAACAAGATGATCTTACGCCAGAAATGATTAAAAATTCTCAAGTTATCATTTGCGGTACAAATACGACTAGAGATTTTTATAACGATTACATACGTCACGAGATACTCCATAAAACTACAACATTACCTGGAGTTGGAGAACGAGTGATGTGTAGAAAAAATAACTGGAACATAGAAGTTGACGGAATTAATCTTACTAATGGATTAACAGGAACTGTAGCTAGGCCTGCAGATGTATACAACTTTGATGGTAAGACTTTTAATATAGATTTTAGATCGGATCTATTAGGTCTATATTTTAACGATATTACTTGTAATTATCAATACTTTACAGCAAAAACTAGACAAGAGAAGGAGTTTATAAAAAACTCTAGATATGCTATAGGTGAAAAGTTTGAATATGCATATGCTAAAACAACTCATCTTTGCCAAGGTAGTCAGTATTATAACGGAATTTATATATCTGAATATCTGCACAAAGATATTCAGAAACAATTAGACTTTACAGCTGCTACAAGATTCATTAATCATATGATTTACGTTGTAAAGAAACGTAGACGATATTATTAATATTCTCAATAATCGTATATTATACTATTGATAAAGAATATTAATATTTTAAGGAGGATTTTTAAAAAATGGAAATGATTAAACCTTTTACAAGACCAGAGGAGAATATCGAGGTCAGTATTGAAAAGAAAGATGCTGTTCATAAAGAAGAACAGCCTAAATTAATTAAACCTTTTACTAGGGTAGAAACTCCATCTACTAAACTGTACTTAGTATTGAAATATTATGACGAAAAAGATTTAGATGGAGAGGAGATTAGAGATTTTGAGTTCTTTGAAGGAACATCTCAAGATCTTTATGATTATCTTAAAGCAGAAATTGAAGCTGATTCTGATACTCAGTTAGATGTAATGAGATCTAGAATTTTAGTAGACAGTCCAAAGATTTCAATATCCCATAAATGTTCAGTCTACATGTTTATGAAGGATTTGAGAAATAGAGGAGTAGTGTTAGACAATACAAGTTTTGATATCGAAGACTACTTCTATTCGTTTGAAACTAAAGAAAAAGGAGAATAATGATGAAAAGATTTTTTGGAATGATGCCAAGTGATTGCATTGAAAAAGAAAAGAGATTTAAAACGGAGTCTGGATTAGTATTACAGATTCAAGCAGGCCATGAGGGTTGGACTATTATATATGCTGATGGTAGTTCTGAATATAAAGATATATCAGATACTACAGAGAATAATTTCAACGAGGCATACGAACGAGTTAAGAAACTATTTCCAGAAATGGAAGAAATTTAGAAAGGAGAATAACAATGGGCAAGAATAAAGGTGGGGGAAATAAACAAAGACCGCCACAGCCATCGTTCTTTGTTCAACAGCAACAGAAACTTGGCACTGGTTTTATGAACAGGATTAATACAGAATTTGTTAGAAAGAACGCATTGAAAATTTTTAAAGATTTGGCATGTGGTGCTATTAACCCTGATACAGATTGTGAGTATTTTGCACAATACGATTTCACTTACAATTTAGCTATAGCTGCAAACGACAATGCAAAATATAGATACTATATTTGGGTTGGACTTACAAACAATCCACAGTATCAATATGATGCAGAAATGCAGAGAGTTGCAGCTGAAGTTTATGATCAGATGTGCACTTATAATACTATAGTGATACATCTAAATAATATACTTCAAGACATTACGATGTCTAATGGAGTATATATCAGATTCTATTTACAACAACTTATTGCTGAGATTAGATGGAAACGGAATGCATTCAATGGACTCTTTGTAACATTATCTCAGGAAGATGATAAGTTAGTAAGACAGAGAAGGAGGCAAATTCAAAATGACCAAGGATACGGTAATGAAGATGAGAGAGGCTTTTTCCAAAAGCCCTATAAAGATAACATGTGACAACATGATTATCGTTTGGGATAATTCTCAAAATTATCCCAACGTAATCTGGGATGATGATAACCAGGTACTTACAGCTTTCAGAATTAACACTGAGGATATTCAGCAAGGATATCCATTTGAAATTCTTAGAACTGAATATGATCATATTCAGTATATGGAAGCTTTAGTTACACCTAAAGATGCAGTGGAATTCTTAAAACAGAATAAAGATCAGATGGGAGATTCTTATCAATTGGCACTTGATATGGTTTCTAAAACTATATCTCAAAGAGGATATACTGGTACCCTTCCAATGGCAAATGTACAGAAATAAACAGGTGTAACAGTATAGTAAATTTCAGATATCTAATCGTGAATATAATTATATATTATTATAGCGATTCAAGATATATATTGATATCAATATTATAATTTTATTTCAAGGAGGAAGCAATTATGAATGCATTCACAAATCAGATGAACCAGGGATATTACATGGGACCTATGGGGGGAGTACAGCCGATGGGATACACTCCACAGCCAAACATGCTTAATAGACCGGCTATGTCAAACCCACTTACAGATGAGCAGCTTAAATTATTAGCAACAGCAGAGGACAGTTTTGATCTTAAAATCAAACCGGAAGAAATTGCTAAGGCTGTTTGTACACACAAAAATACACAGAAAGGTGTATTTGAAATAGTTCCAAACAACAATCCGGAACAGCCTGGATTGGTTACATGTAAAATTTGTCACGCTACATTTAACCCAGATCTTGTAAATGAGCAGTATGTTCATCAGGCAACAGATATGGTATTAAATGTGCTGCAGACATGTAAACTTATCGGTGTAGATCTTAACGACGAAGTTATTCGTCAGTATTTCACAATCATTCCGTTGATTGAAAGAATTCCGAAGTTATACAAACTTGTAAATAACTCATTCAAGAAATACAATGATCCTCAGGCACTTGCTCCTCAGAATGGACCGAATATGATGGGTATGTACAATGCTATGGTTAACCCTGCAGTTCCAATGGGAATGCCTGGATATGGTTATGGAATGGGATTTGGTCAGCAGCCAATGCAGCAGACACCTATGATGAACATGCAGGCTCAGATGGTAAACGGAGGCAATCCGTTATATCAGCAGCCAATGCAGGCACCATTTGGACAGCAGCAACCTATGAATGGATTCGGACAACCGATGAATCAGCCTATGATGAATCAGCAGCAAGCAGCACCTCAGCAGAATGTACAGCAGGCACAGCCAGCAGCTGGTGAACAGGTTAATATCAAAGAACAGGTTAAGCTGTAATAGCAAAGATATAGAGTGAGGATAAAACCTCACTCTATTTTCTTTTTTACTTTACTGTCTAACTACTGAATAAGACTATAACAATGACAGGAGGAAGTATAGTTATGGCAAAAGCAGTCAAACAACAATCATCGTTGTCTGATGAAATGATCAAAAATATACAACAGTATGGTTCTCAAATTAAAACACTTGAGAACTTTGTTAAAGTAGTACGTCAAAATCCAGGATACCATCTTGGTAGTATTGGGAATAAAGGTGTACGAAATATGGCTAGAGAAATTTGGCAGAACTCTTTTGATGAAATGGATAAAGCAGATTCTCCATGTACTTGGGTTAGGATTACTTTTGATGAAAGAACTTGTTGTTTCACTACAGAGGATAATGGTAGAGGTATTCCGTTAGGAGATATCTTAAGAATTTTTATGGATCCAAATACTTCATCAAATTATGTAAAGAAACCGGGAGAATATTCTTCAGGTCTTCATGGTGTTGGTGCTAAAGTTACTAATGCAATGTCTAGTAGATTTATTATTGAATCTTATAGATTTGATGGATCTGCTAAGAGAGTAGAATTTACAGAGGGTTATCCTTGGGATAAGGGAGAAGTTGATATTCCTAACCCTCAGCATAAACAAGGTACTATCATTTCATTTATACCATCTGTAGAAGGTTTAGGTGAAATATCCATATCTTGGAAAGATGTGTATAAATGGCTTATCAATATTACACCGTTGAATACAGTTGGGGATACAGTGTTCTTTACAGCATATGATAGAAATGGTAAAGAGTATTCTGAAAAAATTGTTAATGAAGATGGAATTTTCACTTATCTTATTAGAGAAACAGATTCTCCGCTAGTAGCTCCATTATATCTCTCAAGAGATACAGGACAAATGAAAATGGACATTGCATTTACTTGGGATACGTCAGAATCAGCTACTGATCATATTGTAGCATTTGCAAATAAATGTCCAACTACATTTGGTACTCATATTGATGGATTTGAAGATGGTATCACTACGTTCTTTACAAACTATATGAACAAGATATATCTTGCATCTCAAAAGAAGAATAAGATAACAGTAGTAAAGAACGATATTAAATCAGGGCTTAAAGCTATTGTTACAGTAGCGGCATTAGTTCCAATTTTTGATGGTCAGTCTAAAGAGAAACTCAGTAATGCTGAGATGAGACCATTTGTGAAAGATACTACTATTGAATTGATGGATCAATGGGCTAAGAATAATCCTAAAGATCTTGCTACTTTATGTGGGTATTTTAAGGATATTGCTACAGCTCGTTCAGCTGCAGACAAACAGAGAATTCGTTTAACTGATAAGTATAAAAAATCTAAACTTAGTGGATTGCCTACTAAATTTGTAGCACCTAAGAATATTAAAAATGGAGAGTTCTTTATAACAGAAGGTGATTCAGCTGCAGGTCTTATAAAGAATCACAGGTTAAATGAATCTCAGGGATATTTCCCTATCAGAGGTAAACTTCCAAATGCATTTAGAACTTCTAGAGAGAAATTCTTAAACAATGCAGAAGTTGCAGGTATTATTCAAATCATTGGTGGCGGATACGGAAGAAACTTCGACATTTCGAAAGTTAAATGGGATAAGATTATATTCTGTACCGATGCCGACCCTGATGGAAATCATATCAAAGCTTTGTTATTGAGATTCTTTATTCTGTATATGCCACAGCTTATTGAAGCTGGTAAAGTATACGCAGCATTACCTCCATTATATGGTATTAAGATAGGTAAAGGTAAATATATCTATCTTAGAGATAGAATGGAGTATGTAAAGTATGTGCAGAAAGACTTTGCAAAGAACAATACAGTTGCTCTTGTAGATAATAAAAAGCAGATTCAAAGTAGGGAATTATCTAAGATCCTGTATACAAATATCGATTATGTTCGTGAAGTTAATAGGGTTGCAGATAACCATGCAGTAGATCCTATTCTTCTTGAGAGTGTTTTGACTCTTGTATACAACAAAGCAAGCAAAGCTAAATTTGATTCTAGTATCAAGAAGCAGTTTAAGTTTATCGATTCTATTACTAGAAAGAATGGAATGATTATAATTGAAGGGCTTGTTGGTTCTAAATATCAGACTATGTTTGTTAATGATACTCTTATTACAGAGTCAAAACATATTATGGATATTATGGCTCAGAATGAGTATCTTGCTTATCTGGTAAACGGAAAAGTATCTTCAGTTTATGAGTTGATGGCACTGTTTGAAAAATCTGCGCCAAGCTCTATCCAACGATATAAAGGTCTTGGTGAAATGAGTGGAGATAGATTATTCGAATCTACTTTAGATCCAAACAAACGTACGTTAATCAGATATACTATTGATAACGTAAAAGAAGAAATTGAACAGATTAAGTTCTATGAAAATAATAATATGAAAGCATTGCTTGAAGATGTGAAAGTATCACGTTTTGAAGTAATAGAATAAGATAAGTAGAGTAGGTTATTCCCTACTCTACTTATATTTTTTATGGTTATATATTATAAAAATGAATAATAAGAAAGGAGAATTAGTAATGGGTACTAATGAAATTATCGAAGAAAAAGCCGAAGATGAGCGGACAGATGTGAGGAGGATGGTTGATTTTAAACGAGGGCAGATTTATATTTGTACACTTGACGATTACAGGGTAACTCAGAGTGGAGAGCATCTGTTTTCTAAAACTGGGCTAATTGGCAAATCAAGACCGTGTATGATATGGTCAAATGATGATTATAACAAGGATAGTAGAAATACTTATACTATTATCCCCATTAAGTCTAATCATACAAGTTTATCTACAAAACAATATATTCAAGAATCTTATGATATTCTTGTTCCTATTTGGATAAATGGAGTTGAGAAATTTTTAGCCGTAAGCCAAGCTAGACCAATTAATGCTGTAAATATTAGATCTTATGTGGGAACAATAACTAATCAAGAAATTTTAGATGAAGTAGATAAAGCATTTTTGATAAACCATATGAGAGATAAGAAAATAATGGAGCAGATTTTTTACAAGTATGGCAATGTTGAAAATATTATAGAATTTCTTAATTCAAATAAAGCATATAATTGCTATCTGAATTATGTTAAGAGAGGGAAACAATAATGTATGTAGCTAATTGGTATACCATACCAGGATTTACTTCGTATGAAATAAATATTCATACTAAAGATATACGATCTTTGAAGCACTATAAGAAAGATTGTTTTCATATTATGAAAGTATACGACGATGGTAATGTTAGGATAGTCGATGATACAGGAAAACCTAACAGGATATCTCCAGAAGAAGCATATAATTTAACTTTTAATTCCGGATATGAATTAGTTCCTAGAGAAGATGGTGCTGTATATAAAAGTGGAATGGTAAAAGGTATGAGGAAGATGAAAAGTAATGTTGATGTGATAAATGGAACTGTTGAAAATCTTCCTATAAAACCAGAAAAATTTCAAATATATGATTTTTATGAAAATTACACTATAGATGATAGTGATGATGAAGAAACTGTTATTCCTGATTATATGAAATTATTTGAGCAACCAAAGATCAAACCATTCGTAATAAATCCCAAAAACTAATAAAACTAACAAATAAGCTATACGAGGAGGATTATACTAATGAGTGAAGAAATTATTGAACGAAACTCGGTCGAACAATATAAAATGGATATGGTTCGATACAGTATAGAAACAAACAGAAGACGTGCGTTTCCTGATTATAAAGATGGACTTAAATTAGTTCATAGAAGAATTTTATATGCTATGGCATTTGATTTAGCATCATTTAAATCACTTGTCAAAACAGCCCAGGTTACTGGTAAAGTAATGGGAGAATATCATCCGCATGGTGATAGTAGTATTGATAATGCTATTGAGATTTTATGTAATTGGTGGTCTACTTATGTTCCTCTTATTGCATCCGAATCAAGTATGGGTTCAATGCAAGGTGATGGTGCAGCCGCTTCACGTTATACTGAAGTAATGCTATCAGACTTTGCAAGAGAAGCTATATTTGCCGATATGAAAGAGAATCAGAATATAGTAGACTGGACGCCAACCTATACAAACAAAGATAAGGAACCAGTATATCTTCCAGTAGCAGTTCCATTGTTACTCATCAATGGCTGTCTCGGTATTGGTACTGGTAAATCTACTTCAGTTCCAGCTCATAATATCAATGAAGTTATTGATGCTACATTAAATCTTATTGATAATCCAGATGCTCCAGTAGTGCTGATTCCAGATCAATGTATGCCGTGTGAAATCATTGAAGCTAATTGGAAACAGATATCTAACTCTGGAGTTGGTACTTTTAAAGTAAGAGGTATTATTGATATCGAAGTGAAAGACAAAGGTAAATCAAATGAACACTATGCTCTTGTAGTTAAGAGTAAACCTGATAGGGTTATTATTGATGACGGAAAAGAGAACGGTGTGCATTATCAGATCAATGATCTTGTAGAGAAAGGTAAACTTCCTCAGATTACAGATCTATATGAGAACTCTCATGGTAAAGACCTTAGATATGAGATTCATCTCAAAAAAGGAGCAGATCCTAATTATGTTAGGGATTATCTATATAAAGCAACTTCACTAGAGACAACGCAGTCAGTAAACTTCGAAGTTCTTGATGATATTGAAATGATGAGAATGTCTTATAAATCTTATCTCCAAGCATTCATTGAGCAGAGAAAGATTACTAAGTTTAGAAAATATTGTATCAAATTACAAGACGCAAGAACTAAACTTCACGAGACAGAGATTTGTATTATGCTTATTAAGACAGGTAAGATCGATGATATCTATAAGAGAATAAGAAAATCTAAATCTAAAAATGATCCTGAACTTCTTGATTGGATTATGAAGTTTTTGAATATCACTGACTTGCAGGCCAAGTTTGTAATCAACTACCCTCTTAAGAATCTTACGCCAGCTCACCTAGCTTCATATGAAGAACAGGCTGCTAAAATTAGAGAGGTTGAACAACAGTGTATGAAAATCATTCTTGATGAAAGATTGATCTTGCAAGAGATTAAAGATGACTTGATTTACTTTAAGAACAAATATGGTTTTCCTAGAAAATCTAAAGTTCTTAGTCAATCTAAGATTTCCAATATCCCGAAAGGAACTTTCAATGTGGTTATTACTGAAAATAACTATATTAAGAAACTTCCTGTAAATGAATCTATTGGTTCTTATAGAGGAGATAATCCTGTAAGAATTATTAGAATTGAAAATACAAGTGATCTTATTTTAATCACTTCTCAGGGCAGAGGGTTTAGAGTTCCAGTTAGTAAAATACCTATAACTGAACGAAACTCTATTGGATTGGATATTAGAATTATGATTAAAGGAATATCATCAAACATTGTAGCGATGTTCGATGGTGATCTTGTATCTAAGTTATCTAATCTTAAACAGAAACATTATGCTGTATTCTGTACAGAACAGAATTATATAAAAAAGCTCGATTTAAAAGATATTCTTATTGCTACCCCTAGTGGTATCATCATGACTAAACTTAACTCAGGAGATCAAGTTAAGGATGTTATGATTGCGCCAAATACAAGGGATCTGGTGATCTATTCTAAGAAGAAAGCTTTGAGATGTAAGTTTACAGATATTCCTAACTATAAGAGAAATACGTTAGGGGTATATGCAATGAATACTAAAGATCCTATTGATGGTATTAGTATCATTGATGAAAATGCGACTGATATTGTAGTTATTACAGAATCAGGAAAAATTAACAAATTTGATATTACAGGATTACCAATGTCCGAAAGATACAAAGCAGGTAATACGGTTATAAAATTAGGAAAGATGGATACTATTCATTCATTATTCAGTGTAAACGATTCGAATATTTTGCATATTCTTACACGAAATAATAGAATCGATATCCCTGTAAATGAAATTCAGCGGACTTCATCTATATCTCCAGGATCTAAAAAGATACCGATGAAAGGTGATAATATTATAAAAATTACCGTTGAATAATTTATAAAAGTATATCTGGTAGCTTGTAATAAGCTACCAGACTTTTTATTAAAAGGAGGATAAAAATATGTTAAACGTTGAAAAAACTATTTTAGATGAATTAGATTCTTTATTAAAATTATCTTATAATTTTAAAGATAAATTAAGTTCTGATAACTATTTATTCATTGCTTCGGATAGAGATACTACGACTAATGCTGATAGTATCGAATGTGCAAATTATTTTAGGTTACCGCTTATTCCTAATATTACATCTTTCGATATTCTGTATATTGAAGAATTAGAATCTATGAAAGATTTAATATCTAAAAACTTCATCGATTTTGTTATCAATTGGGAGAAATATTTTAAAAACAGAATTGCCGTAATATATAAATTTGAGATCATAAATCTTAATAATAAAGATATTTATTCTGATTATATTGACGATATAACAGATAGTTTTAATTTGCAGTTTAAGAAAAAAGAAAAACCTTTGTTTGATACTGATAGTGATTTAGGTTTATTCTTTTTTAGATACATATGCGCATTTAACAGTATCATCGCAGAACTTACAAAATTATCTAGAGTATCGCAGAACTTGTATACAAGGATATTAGAAAATGTATACAATAATAATATATCTGGTATAGAAGAAAATACACAATATTTGATTAATATTTTTAAATAAGAGAAAGGAGAAAATATTTCATGTTATATTGTATTTTAGGAAATAGTGGATCTGGTAAAAATACTATTTTAGAAAAATTGTTGAAGAAACCAGAATCTATAATCAAAGATGTAGAGTATAAAACTATGATAAAGATGGAGGACGTGTGTAATGAATAGAGTATTAATAGTACATCATAATGATGACGATGGAATTTGTGCAGCTGCAGCAGCAAGCTTTTATGGAACTAATGGTAGTAATGTGAGATTTAAAGCAGTAAACTACGATCAAAATTTACAAGAAATTCTTGGTAATACTGTATATGATTTTGATACCATATTCTTTGTAGATTATAGTATCTCTAAAGAAGAGAATGCAAGATTTGTGTTAGAATTATATAATCATCCAAAGAAAGTAGTGAAATGGTTTGATCATCACAAATCATCTATAGATTTTATTGAATCTAACCCAAAATATCACGAATTAATTGATATTGGTGGGTATAGAATTATTGGTATTGCTGGATGTGCTTTAGTATGGTTATATTATAATAATGATTTGGTTAGTGATCAAACTTTGTTGTATGATACAATTGCACGGCATAATTCAAATATTTCTGTATCTTATGATGATGCTAGATCACTTGTTAGATATGCACCTTCCATAATTCAATACATACATCGATATGATATTTGGGATCCGTTTTTTAAAGATATGACAAATCTGTTTCACTATGGTTGGGATTGCAAAAATCCTGTTGAGTATTATACGTATTTACGTAAAGATTATAATGGAGATATTATTAGAACTACCATAGAGAAAGGTAAAGCTGTGAAATCGTATATTGATAGTGAAAATAAAGAACATTGTGAAGATAATGGATTTGATATAACAATACGATTTGAAAAAGATGGTATCGTTAAAGATTATTCATGCTTTGCTTTGAATACTTATCATTGCACATCATTAGCATTTGGCGATTTGATAAATAAATATGATATCGTAATGCCATTTTTCTTTACAGGAAAGAAGTGGAGACATTCTATGTATACAGTGAAAGATAATATTGATGTAAGTGAAATTTGTATAGTTCTTGGAGGTGGAGGGCATCCCAAAGCTGCAGGTTACACAAGTGATCAATTGGATATTTATCCGGATACTATAATATCAGTATATAAATAGAATATAGGGATATGGTTTTAAACCATATCCCATTTCTTTTTTTGTAAATTTAGATATTTTTATTTATATATTATTATAGTGAATAAGTCATGATGACTTATCTACATACTCACAGTCAAAATATTAAAAAGAATGGAGGTGGTGATAAATATGATTTGATTGTATTATTGGTATTCAATCTTTTCAATATATCATCCGAAGGGAAAGATTCATCTCAGCTGATATGTCAAAAAAGGAAAGATTCAGTTTCATCAATATATCATTGATAATAAAAGATTCAGGTATAAATATATATCATATCAATTAAAAGATTCTCATGTGGCTATATATCATCATATCGAAAAGAATCAAAAATAATAAATAAAATACTCAGGAGGAAAAATAAAATGGAAAACAAAAAAATATTATTCGAGGCAATGTTAGAATCAGAGGAATTAAAAATCACAGCAAAATTATCTCCAGAAGAAATTAAAGAGATTAGAGAAGCTGCTAACGATAGAAAAATAGTAGGATTTTTGGTAGACCAATATTACCAATCACAGGAATATCGAAAAGCAGTAGCAAATCAAGCACGATCATTGCTGCAGGGGTATGATGATTCTAGAGAAGATCATCCGGAGTTTATCAAGACATTATTATTTAACGTGACAAAACAAGAAGCACGTAATAAGAAAATGATGGATATTATTACTGATGAAATCCCAGTATGTAAGTGGATGAAATCTATAAAAGGTATCGGCCCTGTAATCTCTGCATACTTATACAGTACTTTAGTTGTAAATGTATGGGACGAAGTCGATATCTGCAATATCCCTGCATCAATAAATATTGAAGATATTCCTCAATATCAGAGAAAAGATCATTATGAGATCGGATCATATTGTAAATTTAAAGGTAAATTTTATATCGCTAATCAATCCACATACAGTGCTCCTGGTACTATTAGATATGGTACAGATTTTTCATCATACTCAGGATTGAATGATAATAATAATCCTTGGTTAGGCGACAAAGGTGCTACGGAAATTGTTAATAAAGCCGTAGCTAAACGGAAAAGTTTCTATGATACTATCACCAGTACGCTGGAAAGTGTTATTGCGCCGGCAAAAATGAAAAAGGTGATATCAAAAGTGAAATCACATGTAAAGACTGCTGATACTTTTGATCTAGAAGATCTTTGCAGAATTATTCATGACGAGGCTGGTATTGCCGCAGATTTATCTAGTCTGCTGACATACACGCAAGTAGTATATTTAGGAGATTGGGCTGCATGGTTATTTAATAATAACACTGTAGATCAATATCTATACGATGCTGTTCATGATTTAACCGGAAGAAAAGTTGAACTTATTGAACAAGGAACTTTGAACAACTGGTCAGTCAAAAAGACTAAAGCTAAACAGCCTACTGTAGATGATCTGAAATCCTATTTAGCAAAACCGCCATATAATAAAGATCTTAAAAAGATGATGTTTAATATAGGCGATTGCTTTATCAAAAATAGTAATAGGGGATCTTTATATGGAAGAATCTTTAGAGAGAGGCTGAATACCGAGATGACTAAAAATGATAATCTGGATTATGCAGACCAGGCGTGTAAGATTCTAGAAACAAAGAATATTACAGACAAAGCTACTAGAGCTACATTGGAATCTGGAAAATTAACTCAAGGTCATCTTGTAGCAAGAGCAAGAAGATATGCAGTGAAACTGTTTATATCCCACGTCCACGAAGCAATGTGGTATGCAGAATTTCATGAAGATAGTCCGTCTCCATATGTGATTAGCCATATGGGACATAAAGATTATGTTGCACCAGAAGTTGATTATCATGAGTACCTCTAATTAGAGGTACTCTTTTGATTCACTTGAAATGATATATCAAAGAACCTAAAAGATTCATGTTAGCTAATATATCAAACTTCGAGAAAGATTCAATTTGAAATAATATATCAATAGATGAAAAAGATTCATTCATCCCGATATATCAGTGTAATCATAAGATTCGTTTGAAATAATATATCACATAGATGAAAAGATTCATATATTTCAATATATCAATTGGAAGAAAAGATTCGCTTGTGAGAGAATATATCTGGAAGTGCAATAAATTGATATATCACATTGATGAAAAGGGATTCTGGTAAAAAGATATGTTACGAAGGCTAAAAGATTTAGAATGTATAATATGTCGATCGTTATTAAAGATTCATCCCATTCAATATATCACAAATGTCAAAAGATTTTTGTAAAATTAATATATCATGAAGATTAAAAGATTCATGAAGATTAATATGTCAGACTATTAAAAAGATTCAGATCAATTAATATATCTAGTTACGAGAAAGATTCATAGCTACAGATATTTTAAATGTAAAAAAAAGATTCACTCGGTCAAATATATCATTCGGCATAAAAGATTCACTTATAAAAAATATATCATAGACCAGAAAAGATTCACAGTACGAAATATATCTAGTTATGAGAAAGATTCATAATCGGCAATATATCAATATTACTTAAAAGATTCTGGTAAAAAAATATATTATATATTATAAAAGATTCGTAAAGATTAATATGCCAGACTATCAAAAAGATCCAAATTAAGTAATATGTCAGAGAGATGAAAAGATTCATATCCGGCATTATATAAATCAAAGAAAAAGATTCATGAAACGTAATATATCGCGAAGAAAAAAAGATTCGGAAAAAATAATATATCACATATAAGGAAAGATTCATCAAAATGAATATATCAGATTATAAGAAAGATTCTAAATAAAAATTATATCATCCTCCATAAAAGATTCGTGAAGAATAATATATCATTGATTGGTAAAGATTCAGATTTATTACTATATCAAATTGCCAAAAATATTCAAAAGATTCAATATGTCATCAGTTGAAAAAGATTCACCTTTATAAAAATATCAATTGTAAAAAAAGATTCACTACGATTAATATATCAGGGAAATCGAAAGATTAAATAGAAAGAGATTAGCTTCTCTTTCTATTTATTTTTTGTTTATTCAGGTATCCGAAACATTGAAGTAATATGAATAAGGATGGTGAAATAATCATGAAAGTTACTAAAATAGCAGTAAATAAAATATATCCTATAGTAGAAAAAAGTTTACAGAAAAATACTCCAGCGTATAAGAAAAATCTTCAAGAATTTATAAAAGATAGATCTAATGATTTATATGATATAGTTCCTGTTAGACGAATACCATTTGGATCTGAAGATATTGATAGTTTTTTTAAGGCTATGAAAATTGATAAAAATGAGATTACACAGTGTCTGAGCGAAACTTATTATTGGAATATGAACTTTAATCCTAGGGCAGCTAAGGATGAATTCACTATGACTATGATGATGGTAATACGATACTTTCTGCTCAAGAATAAACAAACAGATGCAGAAATATCTACTATTTATTTAGCATTTTCTGGAAAATTCTATCCTTCTATTCATTCGCAGAAGTTTAAAATTCCTCCAGAAAAATATAGACATATTATGGAATATGTATTAAATAACGTACTTACTCAGAAATATGATCTTAAAAGAGAAGGTTCTGTATTTGGTGCGGTACGATCTATATGTAAAACATGGTTACATACATACACTCCGAAATTTAAGAATCCTGATGATGAAGATGTTGCTGATATGATACAGCAGCTTCATGGTAGGATCAAATCATTTTTAGGAAATATAGCATCGGCATACTATGACACATATGAAAAGCGAGATTTTTATTTCACATATGCATCTGATTCGAATGATCAAGATTCTTTCAGAATTGCCGATAATGATTCCTTATTAGCAGAAAGATGTGTTGAAAATGCAATGAATTGGATAACTACAAAACAGGTTGATTATAGGTTATGTAAATGGGCTTCTGATAAAAATGTAAAAGTAGATGAAATTAAATCTATTATTGAATCTATACAAGAAGACAGTGATAATTTGCTTCTTATACGAGAAATGATGCAATTGATAATTGCTGATTATTTTTCAATATCCAAAACAAAAGATGTCACTTCATACGAATTTATTAACAAATCAATTGTAGCTAAACCTAATAGTAAAAATAAATATGTAGTTCGTCAAAAAGAAATTATAGAATATTTTCTTGATGAAAATTCTCCGGCGTATAGGAAAAGAAAAAGTAGGCCGGATACCAAATCATCTTATCATAAATCTATACTGACATATTATGTATTAGTAATAAATGAATCTAATAAATAATATAATTGTATATTATTAAGATGATTCTAATGAAAGGAGATATCATAAATTGTAAAAGATTCATTGAATTCAAAATATCATATTACGAAAAAGATTCACCATGCATAATATATCAGGCAGAGTTAAAAGATTCGCCTATCTGAATATATCATAACGATGTAAAGATTCATATCTACCAAATATATCATGTGAAGAAAAAGATTTATATACCGCAATATATCATGAGCAAGGAAAGATTCATTATATGAGCAAATATATCAAGCAGAGTTAAAAGATTCTAGCGAGATAATATTTCATTAAATTTTAAAGATTCAATAGACTCAAGATATCAAGTAAATGAAAAGTTAAATTAGAAAGAGAGATTAATCTCTCTTTCTATTTATTTTTTATCTAGAACTTTATAATAATATCAAGGAGGTGTTTATATGCATATCACAGATAAAGATGATAGACCTGTAGATAATTATAATCCTATAATTGATGCCGAGGTAGATTTAGATGCTCCATATATAGATTTTAATTTTGCTGAGAATAAAGAAGATATAGAGATACCGAAGAATGGTGTTTATGATACGTTATATTATTTATCTGAACCTATACTTACTGTTAATCAAATATCTGAAATAGAGGTTAGGTTCTATACTACAGAAAATCCTAATGAAAATTACAGAGTTGGTCAAAGACATATCAAAGGTAAGACTATGGATATCAAAAAGATTGAACAATTTGAGGGAGAATATTGTGGATTTAAAATGATTTTTGATACATCAGTAAAATGGAATGGTTATATAAGCACACTTACATTAGATGAATCTTATGTGAAAATTACAAAGACTAGATGTATAGCTATTTTATTTTTTAATGAAGATGGCAAGATTACCAGAGAACTTATTATTCCTATTGCTGATTGGTTCTCTCCTAAAGTATATCTTAATACTGCTATTACTATACCTAATCCAGAACCATATCCATTTAAAGTAAATGATCTAGTAGATGCTGTTGTTTATGTAAAAGAACAGGTTGATAAGTCTGAAGATAAGTTCAGAGTAATAGAAAGAGAGTACACTGGAAGACTAGCTGAGATTCAGTTAGTTAAGAGAGAGTACACTACAGTAGATGAGAATAACGTAGAGAAGTTAAATACTATGTATTATTATATATTGACTATAGATAATTCTGAAGATTATGATTATAATAAGATAAGAGTTGCAAGTACTGTAGTTAAATCTATGAAAATACATAAACTGCCTCCAGTGGAACAGTAAACATTAACCCTAGCCTTAATATTAAGGCTAGGGTGTAATTTTATTATTTTATATTTGTATATTATAATAGTGATATAGCAAAATTATTTTAATACGAAAAGGAGAAAGTTTTATGAAAACAAATACAACTACTACAAAAAAATTAAATAAAGGGTATCCTATGATGGGAAATCCTGTACCATCTACATTTAAAAAAGATCTTCACATTTTTGATGATGAAAAATTTATTTGTAGATGTAGTCATATTGACAGAGATGATATAAAATTTGCTATCCATAAGATGAAAGATATGGATGGTTATGTAGAATGCGATATCTGTGGAGCAATATTTAATCCTGATGTAATTAATAAAGAATATGTTAAAGATGTCGTGACCAGAATGTTGAATATTATGGAAACTATTAAAATGATAAATATCGGCATGGATGTTGACGATGAAGAATACATCTCATTTTTAAACATAATACCATATATAAAAAGGCTTCCTTATATTTATGAAAAAGTGCATAGTGATTTTAATAAATTATCTAAAGATGTAGGTAAAGTTGAAATGGGGCCATATAGTATAATGCCATCTCCATTTGTTCCTCTTAATGATTATTATCACAGTTTATATCAAATTGATGGTGTGACAAATAGAATGGGATTTCCGATAAATCCGACTGCTCCTGAATTTCTACGATTTGAAAATAATGATACTCATTCTATTGAAAAAGATACGCTTGATGTAGAATAAATATAAAAAGAGAGATGGTTTAAATCATCTCTCTTTTTTATTTTTTATTATTAGTATCAAAACTCTATAGTAATTAATTATATAGAAGGAGGGCATTAAAATGTCTAATATTGTAGAATTTGTAAAGAAACAGGTTCCTACTGGAGAGGAATTAAAAAAAATGTATATGGATTCAGTGGATCCTGTAAAATTACTTGAATTGAAAAAGAAAGCCGGAGAAATTCTTGATGAATTGGCTTTAGAGATTAAAGATAATATCTCTAAAAAGAAACCTCCTATTGCTGCTAAATCCTCTATCAAATCATCTGCAGGTATTATAGCACCTAATAATGAAATTGCAGATCTTTTTAAAGATTTTACGTTCACTTTATTATGTGAAGAACTTGCATCTGAGAGAGGATTGAAAATTGACTTCCAAGCGAATGCTGTAGGTATCGATCAGAAAGCTCAGCAGCCGATCATAGATCTTATGATGATCTGTACGTTTAAATAATAGGGCCAGAAAATAGTATAAATTATACATAAAAATATGTTGTAATTGCACCTAAACAAGTGCAATTACAGCTTTATTCGAAATTTATTTTTTCTGAACTTTTTATTAAACACGCTAAATCTAAGGAGGAATTAATAATGATGAAAATGGTTATTATTAAAAAAGATGGTAATCTTCAGGATTATGATAATAAAAAAATTATTAGTGCTGTACAAAAATCAGCTCATAGAGTAAATTATGAGTTTAATACTAAAGAGCAGCATAAAATTATTGAATATGTAGAGCAGCAGCTTGGTTGGATGAATAAGAAAAAGATTCCAGTAGTTACCATGCATCAGTTAGTAGAAACTGCATTGGATAGAGTAAAACCAGAAGTAGCTAAAAGCTATAGAGATTATAGAAATTTCAAGAATGAATATGCTACAATGATGGGTGAAGTTGTAGAAGAATCTAATAGAATTATGTTCTTAGGAGATAAAGAAAATTCCAATACTGATTCTAAATTAGTATCTACAAAAAGAACTCTTACATTGAATGCATTGAATAAAGAATTATACAAGAAGTTCTTCTTAAACGAAGATGAAATCCAGGCTATTAAAGATGGATATATTTATATTCATGATATGTCTGCAAGAAGGGATGCGATGAACTGTTGCCTTTTCCGTTTAGGAGAAGTGTTAAAAGGTGGTTTTGAGATGTCCAATATGTGGTACAATGAGCCAAAAACACTTGACACTGCATTTGATGTTGCAGGTGACGTGATTCTTATGTCTGCATCCCAACAGTATGGTGGATTTACTATTCCGCAGGTAGATTTTATTATGGAGCCATATGCTATTAAGTCGTATGAGAGATATAAGGAACAGTATAAAGCTATGGGTGTTCCGAAAGAGAGTGTAGAGAAATTTGCTATCGAAGCTACTGAAAAAGAAATTGAACAAGGTTATCAAGGATGGGAATATAAGTTCAATACCGTAGCTTCTAGTAGAGGAGACTATCCATTTATTACAATCACGTTTGGCTTAAATACGTCATTTTGGGGTAAGAAAATCTCTAAGATTATTTTACATAGACATGCTAAAGGTCAGGGAAAGAAAGGTTTTGAAAAAGCTACTTTATTCCCTAAATTAGTATTCTTATATGATGAAAATATTCATGGAGAAGGTAAAGAGGCAGAAGATGTTTTTGAAGCTGGAATATATTGCTCATCAAAAACAATGTATCCTGATTGGTTGTCCATGAGCGGAGAAGGATATATTGCAGACATGTATAAGCAATATAAGAAGGTTATTAGTCCTATGGGTAAGTGCAAATCAGCCCATGTAAAACGGTATTAAACCACTAGCTTAGTGGGTGTGATTCTTAAACAGAATTGCTAACAGATAGGTCTATAGGAGAAGAGATTCGTTTGCACTATAGATGAAGCTGTGCCTTTAATAAGGTTAATCGACTATTGGTGATGAGTGTAGCCAAGTAGAGGTGGAGATAAGCGCCACTTCCAAAGATACCGCCTGTTGATGAAGATTAGGGCACTTCGGAGGGAAAAGTTAGTCAGTACGATTGGCGACAATCGATTATTACGTGTAGAGCATTTCTTTCACCTTACTGGGAAAAAGGTGGGCAGATTAAATTAGATGATACAGATGTTCCTGTATTTGAAGGAAGATTTAATATTGGAGCAATATCATTACATCTTCCTATGATATTAGCTAAAGCTAGAGAAGAGGAAAGAGATTTCTATGAAGTTCTTGATTACTATCTTGAAATGATTAGAGATATTCATAATAGAACTTATGAATATTTAGGAAAAATGAAAGCATCTTGCAATCCATTAGCATATTGTGAAGGTGGATTCTATGGTGGACATCTTGGAATGGATGATTGTATTGCTCCATTATTAGAATCTGCAACTGCATCGTTTGGTATTACTGCGTTGAATGAATTGCAGAGATTATATAACGGCAAGTCTATTAGAGAAGATGGTGAATTTGCATTAGAAGTAATGAGATATATAAATGAAAAGAAAAATCAATACTCTAAAGAAGACCATCATTTATTCGCTATTTATGGGACTCCAGCCGAGTCATTATGCGGTAAACAGGTAGATCAGTTCAGAAGAAAATACGGAATTGTTGAAAATGTATCTGACAGAGATTATGTTTCAAATTCATTCCATTGTCATGTATCTGAAGAGATGTCTCCTATAGAGAAGCAAGATAAAGAATATAGATTCTGGGAATTATCTAATGGAGGAAAGATTCAATATGTAAAATATCCAATTGGATATAATACTAAAGCTATTAAGACTCTTGTTAGAAGAGCTATGAAAATGGGACTATATGAAGGAGTAAATTTAGCGCTTTCATATTGTGATGATTGTGGTCACGAAGAATTGAATATGGATGTGTGTCCTGTATGTGGTAGTAAGAATCTTACTAAGATCGATAGAATGAACGGGTATCTGTCTTTCTCAAGAGTAAAAGGGGAAAGTAGATTGAATGATGCTAAAATGGCAGAGATTAAAGATCGTAAGAGTATGTAGAGAGGAGAGAATTTCTATTATGAGATATCATAATATAACAAAAGACGATATGCTTAATGGGGAAGGGTTAAGAGTCGTTTTATGGGTTGCTGGATGCAGCCATGCATGTGAAGGATGTCATAATAAAATTACATGGAACCCTGGTGGAGGTATACAGTTTGATGATACAGCAAAACAAGAAATATTTGCAGAATTGGATAAAGATTATATTGATGGCATTACTTTCAGTGGTGGAGATCCAATGCATTGTGCAAACGAAAAAGATGTAACAGAACTCTGTAAAGAAATTAAGGAAAAATATCCTGATAAAACTATATGGTTATATACAGGATATGATTTTGAATATGTCGAAGAGAAAGAGATATATCAATATCTCGATGTCATTGTAGATGGAGAGTTTAAGATAGATAGATTAGATCCTAATCTTGAATGGAGAGGATCTGCAAACCAAGCAGTTATTCATACCAAAGATATAACTGATGGTATTTGTTACTTCGATACATTTGCTACTTGGAACGGGCCTAATTATACAGTAGATGAAGCAATGTCCAAATATCATACTCAATTCTGTGTTAATCTTAGAGATCCAATTGTACAACAATACGTATTAGATCATATAAATATTAATACGTTTGATATTTATATGAAACTTAAAGAAGAAGGAAAGATATTATTCGAACGCATCTTGGATAAATCTTATATAAAAATGTAAAGAAACTGGAGATAGGAATGTATTCCTATCTCCATTCTTTTTATAAAAATTCTTCTAGCTCTAACATATCAAGTTCCATTTCTGCTTGTTCTCTAACAGCAGCTTCTTTTCTGATTTTACGTTCTTTATAGAATTTCTCCAAAGCATCTCTATCGGTATATCTCTTTTCCATAAAATCTTCAGTATTACCGTTCTTTATACCAAGAATAGTTAATGCTTGAAGATAATCATTTCTATTCTTAGCAATTGGACCTTCATTGTTTTTAATATCGCTAATTACTTTTCTTTGCGCTTGAATATTTGCTTTTATTTCTTTCTTTACTTTATCAGGCATTGTTTTATCTTTTCTAAGATCGCTTTCCATTCCATCTAATATAGATAAAATTCTATCAGATGTAGACGGGTGAGCTTCGACACATCCGTTTAATTCTATAGCTAACGCATCTGTTTTATTAAATATTGCCTCAATTATAGGGAATGAATGAGTCACTTTCATAAATAATCCTTGATTGTCAGGGTTTTCCATTTTAACTAATGCAGTAGATAATTGAGGTCCAAATCCATACATAGATGCAAAGTCGTCTGATAATCTTTCTAAAGATCGTTGATATGCATTTGCCCGTCCAGATATTTCTATTTGTTGTTTTCCTACACTATCATAAATGTATTTGCTATATTTAGTAAGTAAATAATTTAATCCAGTTAATGTAGTAACTGTATAAAATATATTTCCTACTGTATTCATAAATAATGAAGATAAATAACTAAGAGACATATTGACTTCTCTTAATACTGGAATTTTTTTAATAGCTTTATTAATTCTAGTCATAAATAATTTATAAAAATTACTACTAGATAATCCAGCTGAAATTGCATCTGATATTATAAAAGGATTAGCCATTAATATTCCTAATATAATATTTTGTACAATTTGTATAATCATGGATGTCTTATAAACTTCCTGTTGAGATATGATCATAGGAGATCTATGTACAAAACTGTGCCCTATTTCATGAAGAAATACTGCAAAAGCCTCTTCATCACTAAAAGCTTTATTACAAAATAATCCTTTCGTGATTACAGATAAAGCCGCTACGTTAGCTTCTTTAGTGTAGAAATATCCTTTAGATGTAGTTTTAATATATTTAGATGGATCTATATCTATACTGGTAGCAACTGGATAGGTAAATGCATTTGGAGCGGAAGATGGATCTATATCTAAGCTAAATGCTTTGAAACCCCAAAAATCTTCTATCATCTTTTCTATTTTAGCTGTTCTTTTAGACGTATTACCAGTTTTCCAAGCTGCGTATGTGTGTCTTAATTCTTTGAATTCATTAAAAATATTCTCAATTTCAGGAACTTTTCCTATATATACTTCTTGTACTATCATGTATATTATTCCTCCTTTTATAGTATTACTATGATGTAAAACTGAATAAATATATTTGTATATTATAACAGTGATAGAGAATACTATAAATAATAAAACTTTTAGGAGGTACTTTAAAATGAGAAAAGGTAGAAACGTAGGACGTTATGAAATGGCAGAGGATAGATTCTTTAATGAATCTTCTGAAAGAGATTATCTGTATGATGATATGATGGATGCAGTTAGCGAACTGATTATTGGAACTTTAGGAAATGTATATAGCCGTACTGATGACTGGATGGCTTTATGCGAAAAATCAGAATCTGATATTAGGAAAAGAAAAGAAGCAGCAGCTAGAAGAGGCACACGAAAATCTTTAAAATGCGCAATCCATAAATTTTTGCAAATTGCTACTGATATTGAAGTTTGTACATTTATAGACAAATATATTTTAAGATATTCTGATAAAGAAATTCTTGAGATGTATGGGCATGATAGAATACCAACCAGTCCATTGAGTTCTGTTAATACTATTGGATCTAATTCAGGGCTTATAGAGATTATAAGCAATATATCTAATCCAGAAATAACAAAAATAAAATCAGTATATGATTTAGAAGAATTATTAGATGCAGATGATTATATATCTATTGTAAATGTGTATGCTCATAGATCTGATATAAGAGGATTAGAAAAGTTTAGAAGATCTGTATATGACATTGCATGTAATCTTTGTCCGTATAGATCTTCTAATAGAATAATATTTGTATCTATTTTAGAGATAATGCCTTATTATCTGAACCAGATCAGTATGGATATGTATAAAGAATATCAAGATATTCTTCGAAGTGATATGAACATATGCTCATATTGCGATTTCTTATGCAAATCGATGAAATACAAATGGTTACCATTAGCAGAACAAGAGCTTACTATATTAAGATATTTCAGTATTGGTACTATGGATTTATTTAATGATCTTGAGTCTGGTGTTATGATTATTAACGGATTAGATGTAGCGGTAGTATTAAATAAGGAAGCTACTATTGATATGCTGGCTCATGATATTTTAGAGAAGAATGCTACAAGAAGTTACGATATGTTTCGTATATATGATAGTATTCATTCAGCATTAGATCCTGATTATGTTCAGTGTGAAACTCAACGTATCGAAGATGTTTATGGTGTAGATATGATAAGTCTCCAGGGCTGCGAAGCTATGTTAAAGCAAGCTGTGGAATCTACGGATTTTGTATTGGCTTTAAACAGGTATATGAAATCGATCAGAAAAGATTTAATGATATCAAAATTTAATATTCATCTTTCAGATTATGAAGAGCTACTGACCAAATCATACGATTTAAAAACAGAACGTCAGCGATTAAACCTGTTAGATGTATTGATAACAATAGATACTAAATACCTAGCAGAACTTAGAGTGGAAAAGGATATTAGAATACTAATAACAGTATTCTATAACTTGGTTAAAATATGTAAAGTTGATCATGAGTTATATAAGAATATAACTCCGGAAAATTCATTTAATGTTCTCTTAGCATTGTCTATATTGAGATTTATATACGATTCCACTCCATATACAGTTAGGAGAGGAAAAATTGAAAGAATATTATGTGATTCTATTAATAATTCTAATGATAATTATAGAGAAATTATTATTAGATTAATGAATAGTTTAAGTACAAGAAATTTTAGTATTATTGATGACGATATAAGCATCGTTAAAAAATATTACTGTACTAACAAATAAGTAGAGAGAAAAATAAATCTCTCAACCCATTGACGTTTGTCACGCCCAGCGTGGCCTCTGATTATAGCGAACCGGATAGGGAGGAAGGGACGCCTCCCTTCGCTATAATTACAATTGATTTTATTTTTTATTATTGGGCTATCGCCAAGCGGTAAGGCACAGGACTTTGACTCCTGCACTTCGCTGGTTCGAATCCAGCTAGCCCAGCTGAGGATACAAGCAGATCCTCTCATGTGAATAACCCATTTTTTTGGCATGGAAATAGAGCCAGTCGGCTCATACTGGCTCTACTCCTTTCAATTCTTTTTTTAATTAGGACCTTTAGTTCAGTTGGTTAGAACAATGAGCTCATAACTCATCGATCCGGGGTTCGAGTCCCTGAAGGTCCATTTATATAGATTATAGGAAGTACCATTTGGTACTTCCTATTTATTTTTTGTTATACCAGAAACAAGATAATAAAATATAAAATAAAGGAGAATTTTAATTATGACAAATGAAGACAAAGTAGTTTTATATGAAGAAGATGCTGTAGAAGTAGCAAAAGAAAACGTACAGGATACTGTCGAGGCTACAGAAGAAACAGATGAATGTGGAGAAAATTGTAATTGTGGAGAATGCGGTTGTGATAAAGATCGCACAGAAGACGATCAGATTCAAGAAAGATATCGTATTCCCAGAATTGCGAGATTTGAAAAAGTAAGTTTTGAGACTTTCTTAGCTGCTTTTAAACCTATGTGGATTGCTATCATGAAAGCACAGCAGGGAGTTGAAGCAGAAGATTCATTTGCATATAGTGAAGAGCAACTTGTGAATGATGCAAGTGTTGTTTATTCAGGAATTAAACTTCCTAAGAGATCAACAAAAGGATCTGCAGGATACGATTTCTTCTTCCCATTTGGAAATACAGAATTACGCCCTGGGGTATCTGTACTTATTCCTACAGGTATTAAATGCGAAATTGCTGAAGGTTGGGTATTAAAAGAATACCCAAGATCATCTCTTGGATTTAATTACAGACTTCAGTTAGATAATACTGTAGGTATTATTGATTCTGATTATTACAATAATCCTAAAAATGAAGGCCATATTATGATCAAACTTACAAATGATTCCAGAGAAAATATGACTTGCGTTTTTGAAACAGGATCAAAATTCTGCCAGGGAATCTTTGTTCCTTATGGAATTACAGTGGATGATGATGTTACAGAAGCTAGAGAAGGTGGATTAGGCAGTACAGGAGCATAAGCTTAAACATTCTTATAAATAAGTATTTATAAGGAGGTAATATTATGCTATTGCAAAATAATTCACAGCTTTTGTTTTCAGTAGATATTCGATTATTATTTGATGACGGATCTACTAAAAGCGGAGTATTCAATGTAAATGATTACTTATTGCTCAAATTTAACTATAATGGCAATAAATTACTTAAAGCTTGTAAGTTAGTAGATATTAGACCGGTTGTTATGAATACACAACCTGAATCTTATTCTTCTAAGCTTGTGATTGATTGCTCTGATAAATTTGCAGCTAAGAGATTAATTATACCTACAAAAGATATCCTTAACTTTAGAATTGTGAACAAAGATTTCATTGATTCTCTTGCTCCGGATTATAAAGTAACAGAGGATATGTTTAAAGGAGATACGCTTGCTCCTGTTCCTGAAGAGAAATATAAACGCCCTGGTGTTAATATTGGTGGAGTTGGGCAAGCAAGATTCATTAGATAGGAGGGTTTCCTGTGGCTAAAACAATTTCACAGGCTCAGAGAAAGAAGATAGAATCTTATATAATTGGATTCTTTGATATACTTGATAAGTCAGGTACAAATTCAAGATATTATAAAGAGCTATTTTCTACAATGACAGATGCTAAATTTATGGAATTTATTTCAAAGAAATATCCATTTAAATTCCAGATGCGACAAACTGTTACAGAACCTTCTATGGCGGATTGCGTAAAAGCATGTGACTATACAGGAGTTCCATTACTCGAAGAGATATATTTACCATATCTTTATAGAGATAAAAATGGAAATCCTGTTAAAACTGCTAAGTGTATGGTTGGATATCAACATCACAAAAAAGTTCAACAAATTGTTACCAAGAAAAGTAAATGGAGCTTGGAAACTGAGAACCGAGATATGAAAGGTGGTAGACTTATCGGACAAGATAAAGGTACTGCTATATCTGACAGAGAATTCGAAGGCCTTGCTACTCTTGGATTATATGACACTATGTATGAATTTGCAAGACCTAAAGCTGATTCAATGAAAGCTAAAGCCGCTATGAATGCTGCTATAAGTACAAAAGGTTTTGTTACTCAGGATGATATACCAAATGATCCGAATGATTCTTTATCCAGAAATCTTGTAGATGTATATATGATGAGTGCGTTACTGGAAACCAATCTTATAAATGAAGATGGTTACACTGCATATACTCTTAAAAATAAACACCGACAAGTGCAAAGACAATAAATAATGATATATTATTTATATGGAAAGGAAAGGAGGACTTACATATGGAACGTAATAACCAGAATGGTTCTTATTGTATTACTGAACAGGGAGACCTTGGTTTAGGTACTACGCCTATCAGTAAAGATTATGTTGACGAGAATGGAAAAATTTCTATTCCGAAAAATGCCACAGAGTTTGGTAAAGACAAGTCAACTGACAAGTAGTTTTTGAAATTGGAAGCTGGTGAGAGAATATCTCACCAGCAATTTTTATCACAGGAGGAGTTTTATCAATGGAAATTAAAAGAAAAAAATATGAAAAAGAAAATAAGAGACTTAGAATTTTAACAGTTGTAGCATTAATGCTTATGATTGTGCTTATTGGATTGCTAACTACATTATTTATATCAGTAATGATGAACAATGCCGAACATATTGAGAGACTAGAATTATCTCTTAGTGAATATGAAGGGAGATATAGAGAGTTAGTTGGTGTTAATATGACACTAGATGTAGTAGAAGATCAAATAAATCAACTTAATGAAGAAATAAAAATCAAGCAAACAGAGCTGACTAATTTAGAGGAACAAATAAAAATAAGGCAAGAAGTTTTTAATGAAGTATCATATAAGGCAGAAATAACAACAAAGTACGATTATGCTTTGTATGATACTGAGGGCAAAAGGAATGATTTGAATTTTGAATTGTTAGAGTTAGGTCACAATCTCATGACCGAATACGGATTAGATCCAAATTTATTATTTGGTATTATTATGGTAGAATCAGAAGGTCATGCTGGAGTTACAAACTCATCTTCTGGTGCTGCAGGATTAGGACAGTTTATGCCGGAAACAGGAGAATATGTTTCTACTAAATTTCTAAATACATCATATGATCATTCGGTAACTCCGTATGATCCGGCAAGTAATATAAGAATGATGGTTAGCTATTTAGATTATTTATATAAGAAATATAATGGTAATACAATGAGAGTATTAAAAGAATATTGTGGTGGAGATGATAGCTTTACTCAGCAGTATTATCAGAGAGTATGTAATGCGGTTGGATATTGTATAGAATAAGCTTTTAAGCTTATTTCAACAATTTCAATAATAAAAATTTTTAAGGAGGATACATAACAATGTATTGTAGATTAATTGGAGTTGGAGCAGCAGGAAATAAAGCATCTATTACGGCTGTAGAGAATGGTATTATCAATGTAAAGCACACTATGCTCGTAAACAGTACGCTTAAAGATATTCCTGCAGAATATCAGAACAAAGAAGGTGCTATCGTAAGACAGTATGTAAATGCTTATGGTGGCTGTGGAAAAGAAAGAAATTTATCTTTTGACCTTTGTAGAGATAGTCTTATGAAAGATACTCTTGGTCTTGAAGAATTTTTAGGAATTGGAGAAGAAACTGAATGTGAACTTTGTATTATTGTAGCTTCTACTGAAGGTGGTACAGGATCAGGTTCTGCTCCGTTACTTGCTAAATATATAAAGGAATCTCTTGGAGTTCCTGTTCACGTATTTGGTATTGCAGGATTTGAAGATGATGTTCGTGGTATGGCTAATACTGTCGAATTCTTCAAAGAAATGCAGGACAATTACACTGTAAGTTGTATTAAGAACTCTAAGTTTTTAACTGAATGTAATAATAACAAAATCAAAGCTGAGAAAAAAGCTAATGAAGAATTTTGTAAAAAGATCTCAGTTCTTATGGGTCTTCAGCTGAGAGATTCAGAGCACAATATCGATCCTACAGACTTATTGAAGATCTCTACAGAAGAAGGATACATGATCATTGAGACTTGTGTATTCACAGAGAAAATCAAAAATAGAGAACAATTCAGACAGGCTGTTATTGATACTCTTGATAACTCCAAAGCTTTAGATATTGATACTAAAGGTATGGCTAGGCTTGGAGTTATCATGAATATCAAAGAAGAAAGTGCTGACTTTATTGATTATGCTGATATTGTGATCGATAGATTTGGCCAGCCATATGAAAAATTTGAGCATATTCAGAATGAAGTAAACAGTATGCCAGAGTTTATCTCGTTCATTGCGTCAGGTATGCAGATGCCTACAGATGAAGTTGAGGCTATCTATAAGAATTACGAAGCTACCGTTAATCGTGTCAACAAGAACAATGACCCGTTCTTCAGTACAATTCATGAGAAACAGATCGATGCTTCAGATAAGAAATTTGATTTGAAAGACAAACAAAAATCAACTGTAAGTAAAGCTGATTTCTTTAAGAATATGCAAAGCCCAAAAGAAGCAGGCTTTAAAAATACCAAAACAAAAATGGTATCAGTTCCAGATGGAGCTAATAGTGAATACGAATAAAAATGAGGTGATCAAATGTATATCAAACCAGCAGAAGATACTGGATCAGTAACAATAGACTTTTCAGCCAATGTGCTACTAACAAATGATATGCTTGCAGAGAAGATCAAATCATTAGATAATCTTAGCGATCAGGATATTTATATCCTGGTCCGTGATTATTATGATACTATTCTTACAGATATCTTTGAGTCTAAAGATAATAATAAGAAGAGTGACTTTATTGATTTATTTATGCAACCTAAATTTATTATCGCATTGACTCAGGTAATGTATAATATTCCGCCAGAAAATATCACATCTCAAACAAAACGTCGATTGAATAAGATGTCATTTGACTATCTTATGATTGATGAAAACGATAGAGATAAATATATCAGTGGGTTACTGATGGCATTATCTAAAACAGTCAATAGGGATAAGATACCAAGATTATGTACTATTCCTCTTCCAGAGGATATGGCATCTCTTCTAGCATTAGCTAGATATTCATCTGAAAAAGAAGTTTTAAATGTAAAGAGACTTAATAAAGTTCTTATGAGTCAGCCATTAACTTCTTTATCGGAACAAAAAATTGTCGATATATATTTGGCGTTATTTGAGCATGTACTTCCACTGTTTACTGGAGTATTACTTGACGTAGTATCTCCGCAAAACATGAATTCAAACTCAAGTGAAATTTATGGTTTGATTACATTAGCAATGCTTGATATTATGAATGAACTTCCAATAGCCGACATCAAGACAGGATTAGTGAGATTTGAAGAGACCAGACAAATATGGTACCCTGACAGTCCATTAAGATTGAATCTTGAAAGCTGTTCAGAAGAAGATTACCCGAGAGTATTGTGTGCAATTGATCAGTTGAAAAGTGAAGGAGTTTATATAACGACAAAATAAATATAACCAGGTGCAGTTTATGCACCTGGTTATATTTTTTCCTAATTATATGGTTTTAGGTACAATCAGGTTATTTTTTATTATAATAAAAACTATATAGTAAAATTTATTAAGGAGGTTTTGTTATGGGTTTAGTGGAAAGTCTATTTAGAACCAAAATGAAAACAATTAAAGACCCAAGAATGAGCAAAGAAAGTGAGCCAGATTTTGCATATCCGACAGGATTTCTTACATTTGATTTTATGAATGGAACAGTTGTTCATGTCAAGAAAGATGACATGAAGTTTACATACAATTCCATTGGTATTGTAGATGGTTCGATGGTTACAGTTATCGGTAGATCTAGTAGTGGTAAAACTACTTGGTGCGTGCAGACTGCTGGAAATATCATCAGACCATTCAAATCTTCGTGTATTTGGATGGATAGTGTTGAAGGTGGTATTGTTGATACCAGAGCACAGGCACTGCTGAATATGTATGGAGAAAAATTCAAAGAAAGATGGATTCCTAGAAATACAGGTGTTACTGCAGAGAACTTCTATGAACGTATCAGATACATTCATGATTTAAAAATGGAAGTTGCAGATCAGATTACACATGATACAGGTACATATACTGCTAACGGTGAAAAAATTTATAAGATGGAACCGTCTGTATATATTCTTGATAGTTTGGCTATGCTTACACCAGATAAATATACAGAGGAAGAAGAATTATCTGGGCAGATGTCAGTTACAGCCGCAGCTAAGGTTAATACTACGGTATTTAAACGTATTATTCCAATGCTTAAATCTGCAAATATCATCTTATTTGTAGTGAACCATATCACAGAAAATGTAGATATCTCTCCATTTTCTAAGAGTCAAGGACAGTTATCATATCTTAAACCTGGAGAAAGATTAAGTGGAGGTAGAGCTGCTATTTACGTAACAAACTTACTGGTTAGACTTGATGACCATTCAAAGATGAAATCTGACGAGGGGTTAGGTATTGATGGTTCTCTTGTAGACTTTACATTGTTGAAGTCAAGAACTTCTGCAGTAGGTCAAAAGACTACATTAGTATTTAATTACAGTGAAGGCTTTGATGCTGAGTTATCACTATACTACTTCTTGAAGACTAAAAAGTTGGTTAATGGTGCAGGTATAGGATTGTATCTGGGAGATAGAAATGATTTGAAATTCTCTCAGAAGAATCTTAAAACTAAACTTAGAGAAAACGAAGAGTTTAGAAAAGTATTCATATCATATTGCTTACAGGCACTTCAGGAACTTATTTATGATCCTGGAGTTGATGAATCTCAAGAAAATACATTTGATCTTACATCACAGATCTTGTCACAGATTCAAATGGCTGCATAGTGATATATTATATATTTGAAGGAGGTATAATATATATGCCTGATAAAAATATATACTGCGATATGGCTACATATATAGAAGAAGAGTATATTTGTTGGTACACGGGTCGTCCGTGTACCATCTCTCCTATTCCTAATAAGTATCTATGCCATACATATGACAGTAATATACGGAAACATAATAAACACAGAGAGGAGAAAAACGTCAATGGAAAGTAATTTCAGTCAAGACATTAAACAGAATGCGGAGAGATTAAACAGCAAAGAAGAAATTTTAGGAAAAGGGTTATGTCAACCGTTTGTCGACTGTAATTCTGGATCAAGAAAACTTATGTTTTCTATTCATATGGAACAATCATTACCTCTTGTTCATCCAGAAGTCCCATTTGTAATGACTGGTTATGAACAAGAATATGGAGATAGATCTTCATCTATTATTAAAGCTGATACGGATTATGAAGTTGTGGCAAAGGTATCTAAGTTTGCTGATGCTCCACAGCACCATTATTTCTTAATCTTAAGAAATATCCATAACAATAAACTCAATTTTATTGAGAGAAAAGAATATACTCATTCAACAGAGACGTATGGATATGCTTATGACAATACCGTTCTTGATAATTTGGATATTTCGTACGAAGTTCCAAAAGATGAATTATTGAGAAAATCAACCGCATTTGACCAGAGTATGAATCCAATGGATAGTGTAAACTTACTTGGAACTTATGTGGCTACTGATGTAACTATGGAAGACAGTATCTGGTTATCAGAATCAGCAAGACAGAAGTTAACGTCAAGATTATATAAGAGAGTAACAGTAAATATCAATGATAATGATATCCTTCTTAATCTTATGGGAGATGATGATCATTATAAGAGTTTTCCTATGATCGGTGAATCTATTAAGAATGGTATTTTATGTGCAGTGAGACGAGAGAAGATTGAAGATTCTTTATTCACTCAGTCAGTAAGTATGCTTCAGAATATTCTTATGTCTGATGATAAATATACTCCAGGTGAAAATGGAATAGTTATTGATATGGATATTCATTGTAATAATCCTGAGATTTTAAAAGAGAAGTACTCTAATTCTCAGGTTTTATATTGTTATAATGACCATATTAGGTTTATAACTGAGTTTGTTAGCACTATTGACAGACTTAAGAAACAATATAATCTTATCGACACTGATTTAGACTATCATTTAGGTAAGATGTATTACAACTTTAAAAGAGAATTGGATGGAGTTCAGTTTAGAAATCAGAAAGTCTATAGCGGTATTGTTATCGACTTTATTGTAAAAGAATTGAATATTCCATCTACAGGAGATAAATTGGCAAATAGATATGGAGGAAAAGGTGTTATCGCTAAAGTACTTCCAGATGATCAGATGCCAAGATTGACTCTTACAGATGAACCTATTGAGATCCTTATCAATAGTTCAACTTGTATTAACCGTGAGAATATTGGACAGTGGCATGAAATGTCACTTACTCATGTCGGTAAATGTATTACTGACTTAATTAAATTAGGATACTTTGATACAAATGAAGCGTTTCAGGAAATTATTAAATTCTTGGGATTCTGTGCACCTAAGGAAGCTCAAGATATGGTACAATATATCAATGCGTTATCTAGTGAAGAAAGAGATATTTTCTTACAGTCTATTGTAGATAGTGGAAATATTGTATTATCTATTCAACCTATGACAGAATCAATGAGTCTTGATATGCTTGCAGAGTTATACAAAGCATTTGATTATGTAACTCAGAGAAGAATAATGATGCCATTAGAATCATCTACTGGACAGATTAGATTTGTACCAGCAAGAAGACCTGGAGTTGTTGGTCATATTGCAATGTACAGATTACAGCAGTATGCTGAAGAGAAACATTCAGTCACTTCATTATCTTCTACTAACCTTAGAAATGAGAATAGTAGAAATAAAGCTAATAAGTATTATAAGTCTACACATCAAGCTACTCCGGTAAACTTTGGAGATATGGAATGTGGAGACCTTGGTCATATTGGATTTGAAAATGTAATCACAATGCTGATGATTCATTCAGTATCACCACACGCAAGACGACTTGTAGAGAACATGTTTATCGATGATCCATATTTGGTGGATATTAAACTTGATGAAAATTCAAGTAACCGTAGTGCGGAGATATTAAATACCTATCTTAAATCTATTGGGTATAAACTTGAGTTTGAAAAGGTTAGAAAGAAAACAACTAAACCGTTTACTAGAAAACCGTTTACCATTACAAGAGATACGAGTATAAAACCGTTTATACAAGTAGATAAACAGATTATCCAGAATATGGAAGATTATCTTAATTGGATGGCTGCTTGTGAGGCTGCCGCTAGAAAGAAACCTTTCAAATACAGACCATTCATTTACAGAGATGATAAATAGGAGGTAACGTTATGAAAATATTTATTAGTCAACCCATGAGAGGAAAAACAGAACAGCAGATTTTAGATGAAAGAATGAAAGCTGTAGATAGAGTATCTAAGATTTTTAATGACAAAGAGGTTATTATAGCCGAGTCTTACCAAAAAAATCTTTATAAAAATTCAAATCCGTTATACTGTCTCTCTAAATCATTGGAATTAATGAGCGAGTGCGATTTGGTTGTATTTGTAGAAGGATACCAGAATGCACGTGGATGTAAAATTGAGCATGAATGTGCTAAAGAGTACGGATATAATATATTATATCTTTGATAATAATACAGGTAGGATAGTAAAATATCCTACCTGTAAAAATTTGAAGGAGGTTTAAAATGATATATTTAAAAGATATATTACAACAATTAAAGTCTGGTAATTTTTCAGCGGCTTATGATAATTTAGAATTTATAAATGAAAGAGCTATGGAAATATTGAATTATCCAGATGATTCTATTAAGAATACAAGTTCACTATTAGACGATTTAACAGATCTTATTTATATTGGTAATATTACGTATAACTATAGTGATTCTGATGTATTGCCGATAGATGATGGTATATATGATTTATTGATTGCACAATTGCAACGTATAGATTATAATCGTTGTCCTGTAGGAGCGATACCTATCGATACTATCAATGTGAATGATAAGTATTCTCCAAAACTTGATTCTAATGAACCTATTAAACCGTTCACAAGAATGACTGCTGAGGATATGATTAAATTGGAAGAAAGTTTCTATCCGTCTATCCTCAATATGAATAGAGCGTTTGATCCAAGAGCTAATATGGAGAAACCTTTTATACGATTAGGTGTAAAAGATTCTTATATAAGTAAAAGGGTTAGAACTGTTTCTCATAATTATCCTAATCTAGTAGGTACTCTTGAGAAATGTAAGTTTGTTTTAGATAAACAGGCTATTGATTTGGGAGTGTTTGAAGATTCAAATGTTACTGTATTAGAAAGAGACTTCTTCGTTCCATTATTGAACAGAGGTTTGATTGATTATAACACTCCAATTCAAATGATTGGTACTCTTAAGTATGATGGAGTATCTATAGAGGCAGATGTAAATACAGAGATTATATCTGCAAGAACAAGAGGAGATACTGATTTAAATGAAGCTAGCGATTTAACTCCTATCTTCGAAGGTTATAAATTCCCTAATGCTAGAGAATTATCTGAACCTATCGGTATGAAATTTGAAGCTATTGTACTATATGATGATTTAAAGAAACTTAATGAGTTATATGGTACGAATTATATCAATGGAAGAACAGCTATCATTGGATTATTAGGATCATCTGATGCTAGAGCTTTAAGAGATTTTATAACTCTAGTTCCATTGCAATGTGATTTTGGCCAAGATGTTGTCAAACCTGACAGGGTTACAGAAATACAATTTCTAAATAAATATTATGCAAACAGAGAGTATTTGAGATGGGTTGTTATTGAGGGTACCTATACCAATTTATTATTCAGAATTAAAAAGTACGTGGAAGAGGCAGAGTATTTTAGAGCATGGTCTAGATTCATGTATGATGGCGTGGTGCTTGAATTTACAGATCCATATCTTGTAAATACTTTAGGAAGAAAGAACTCTATCAACCAATATGCCATGGCAGTTAAGTTTAATCCATTAAAAAGAATAACTACCTTTACAGGATTCACTTATACTGTAGGACAGAACGGAGCAATAACTCCAATGATTCATTACACTCCAATAGAATTTCTTGGATCTATTCATACTAAGTCTACAGGATCATCATATGAAAGATTTAGAGATCTAAATCTATTCATTGGTGATAAGATTGAAGTGACTTATGTAAATGATGTGATGCCGTATGTCAATAAACTTGATATAGATGCAAATACTCAAAATCATTTACGAGAACCAAATCCAGAAGAAATGTTTCCAACTCATTGTCCTTGTTGCGGAACAGAACTTGTAGAATCAGCTAGGGGTAAAACAATGTATTGTCCCAATATGAATTGTGAAGAGAGACAAAATCAGAGACTTACTAATATGCTTAGTAAGTTAGGAGTTAAGAATTTCTCTCAAGCAGCAATAGAAACATTAGGGTTATATACTTTGAAAGATTTCATGAATTGTTCTACAGATGATTTAGCGGTACTTGGACCTACAAATAAAGTTAAGTTCTACGAAGAGCTTCACAAATTAAGAACAAATCCGTTACCTGATTATATGGTAATTGGAGCTCTTGGGTTTACTAATATTGCTTCTAAGAAATGGAAGTTGATATTCAGTAATATTAGTCTAGAGAGATTATATATGTCATATATTCAGGAAAATGCTAATCCTGATATGTTTACGATTATGTCTACTTCTGGAGTTGTATATAACTCTTTAGAAGATTTTATATCAAATATAAAAGGAGTAGGGCCTATTACTGCAAAAACTATATGTGAAGAGTTTGACTTCTTTATAAAAGATATAGATTATATAATAGCTAATAGTTTATATAGAGAAACTCCTATAGGAAACTCTGAAGAAAAATACCAGATTAGATTCACCGGATTCAGAGATAAACAGTTAGCTGAAGTTCTTAACAAATTTCCATTCATTGATTGTGATGGAGATGCAGGAATTACAAAGAAGACAACAATACTATTAGTACCGTTCAAGGGTCATACTTCTACTAAAGTAACTAAAGCTTTAAAGTATGGAGTTAAAGTAGTAGATGTAAAAGAATTTCTAGAACATCCTGGTTTATATATACCAGAGATGGACGATGTAGAAATTTAAAAAAGTGTAAACCATATCATAATAGTATATTATATACTTGATATACAGTATGGTATATTACAAAATAAAATATTTTATTTCAAGGAGGACCATGATCATGGCAAACGTAACAAAATTAGAACAGAGCACAGTACCACAGAACTACAGCACATTATGTGCATCAATCGGATGGGAGTTAACTCCAGACGATACATTATTCTGGTTTAAATCAGCATTCGCAGGAATCACTGATGCACTGAATATTCTGAAAAACAAAACAAATCCGGTAGCGATCCTTATTCAGGATCTCAAAGGAAACAAAGTAGTTTATGCATGTGTACAGTACATTCCGTCTGAAGATGCAAGCGAAGCATCTGCAGGTAACTGGACATACTTCTGGAGCTGGGATTGTGATGACATTGCAGAAGATACTGTAATTTATACAATCGATCAGGAACAGATTCAGAAGATTATCAGCAACAGAGCATATGATCTGTATAAGATTTCAATGACATCTCTGTCATTTGTAAGTCAGCTTACAGTATACATGTTTAACGTTCTTTATGACGCTCTTGATCAGCAAGCTGTTGAAGAAGGCGGCTCTTGGACAATTGAACTTGATGGATTCTTTGAAGCATCAGTTGAAGTTGTTGAAGGTAAGAAAGAATTCTCACTTCTTCCAAAGGGAGAAATGAAAACGTTGATTAAAGATGACGCAGGTAGCGAAAAATAATCAACAATAGTAAAAAGCAGAAGGGGTAAATCCTCTTCTGCTTTAATTTTTTAGGAGGTTACACAAAATGGTTGACAAACGTGAGATACTTATAAATGGAAGACTATATGAAGTTGCGGATATTGAGCACTATGTTAAACATCAGGATGCTTATCTTAATGGGTATACGGCAGTAGATATTGGACAGGATATGATATATCCAGTCATCCCCTCAACAAGTATGGATGCTGGTATTGTAATTAGAAGAAATGCCCCGTTTAATTATGTAAGAAGACCAGATGAGAACAATGCAGCTCAGTATAACAGATCTAATATGATCGACTATAGAGATGCTGCTAATTATAAAGAGTTTGCTGAAAAGCAGAATATGGTAAGAGAACTGGAGAAAGATATCCTTACATCTCCAGATAATATCTATGTTCCACCAGAAGATCCAGATGATAGCCCAGCAATGAAAGCCCTTAAGCAAGCTGTAATTGCGAAGCATATTGATCTGGATAAATATGAACCTAGATTTGGTTCAAACTACAATAATGATAAAAGGATTTTCAATAAGCCTAATATATCATTACCGATGATCGTTAGAATTGCAAATGCTTTAGATATTAAAGCATCATTGACATTAGAAGATCAGACAACAGATTCAGGCGATACTGTTCCTAATCCTATGGGGAATAGCATTACAGTAGAATTGACATCAAAGCAGAATTTCGATGAATAAGGGAGAGGTTTAAATATGAGCAACAACATAGGACAATTTCAATTTATCAGAGAGTTTAACGATAAAAACAGAACTCCATTCAACGATAGATTATTTGACAGATCAGATGATGAAATCATCAATGAACTAAAGAAAGTTATTTTATCTTGTGAAAGAAGTAAATACTTTACTCTTAAAGTGCAGAACTTCTTTGTAGTAGATGATTATCCTACTATGATGAAGATGCTTAGAGAACAGGAGAAAGTAAAATCAGATTCAAAAGATAAAGATTTCAATAGATATGATTATATTGCATTAAAAGATTCTGATATAAGACTTTTGGTAGTTGACTATTTTATCAAAGTAAAATATCCAAAAAAAGAATCTTTAGGAGAAAAAACTCTTCGTGTGTTAATCATGGTTCCGCGATTTGTGGATAAATATTATTTCAAGATATTTGGGAATTATTATTGTCCTAAGTATCAGATTGTTGATGGTTCCACCTACAACAATGCTAATAGTAACGCTAAATGCCAGAATGTAACTTTCAAATCATTATTCATGGCAACACGTATCTATAAATATAACGCAGACTTTAAATTTATCAATACTCCAGTTGTAGTTAAAGGAAACTTTTATCAATCTGCTATATTTAACAAAAGTGTACCAGTAATGAAATATATTCTTGCAAGATATGGGTTGCTTGGTTCTATGAATGCTCTCGGTGTTCCAGAATTATATATCCATAATGAAGATCCTAAGAATGATAATTGGTATACACTTAAGCAGCACAATGTGTATATTTCTATACCAAAATTCTTATTCGATAATGATGTAGTAGCTCAGAGTTTAATGTATACTGTATATCTTGGTATCACAAACAAAGAGTTCACTGCAGAAATGGTTTGGACAACAGAGTTTTGGTTAAGATCATTAGGTGAGTCTTATAGTAATAAGACTCCAGAAAAAGGAATGTCTGTATTGGAGTCATTGGAGTCTATCTATGATATCCCTACAAGAGAAGCATTGAGACTTCCAGATCAATATAAGAAAGATATTTATCATGTATTGATCTGGATTATCAGAGAATTTTCTGAATTGAGAAAGAAAAACAATCTTGATGTTGGTACTAAGAGAGTAAGACTTGCAGAATATATTGCAGCTCTCTATGCATTGAAATTATCAAACGGAATGTTTTCATTCTCTGAGGAAGGTGATAAGATTCAGGTATCTCAAATTGAGAAGAGAATCTTTACTTTTCCAGATTATCTTCTTAAAGCTATTTCTAGAGATAGAATCATGGCAAGTAAGAATAATGTAAATGACATGGATGCTTTCAGTGCTATTAAATGGACATTTAAAGGGGTATCTGGATTAGGAGATTCAAAAGATTCAGCTATCCCACAAGGTTATAAGCAGGTACATCCATCTCATCTTGGAAGAATCGATTTGGATTCATCATCACCTAATGATCCAGGTATGTCTGGAATGTTATGCCCTATGGCTCCAATATTCGATAATTATTTCTCTGATTTTAGTGAACCTAATAACTGGAGAGAAGATGTAAGAAATATGCTTCTTGAATATCGTAAGATGAAAGGGTTAAAAGAAGTATTTACATTCCAGAAAGAGATTGGGATTATTCCTGATGATACAGCAGAAGGGACTGTTGATGAAACTATTGATATTGTGGAGAAAAGAATTGTACCTTTCATTATCCAAGTAGATGAAAGAATGCTTGATATTTCTCCAGTTAAGTTTAGTGAGGTGTAATTATGGCTAAATGCAAAGCATGTGGGAAAGAAATGTTAGATAACGTTTCGTGTGATTATAACTTTATAACTGTTGGTAAAGAAGTTAGAAAAAGAATAAAATGTGGAGATCCAAAAGATCTCCACAATATATCTCCAGGCGAAACTTGTCATGACTGCGGAGCTCCATATGGAGGTTATCATCATATTAATTGTGATTCTGAAACTTGTCCATTTTGTGGAGGTCAATTGTTATCTTGTGATTGCGAAATTTATTATTCAAAGATTGGAAATGTATCTACAAAACCATTTGTATATGAAAAGTGATTTTTCTTTAAAATGAAAAGACATCTCAATAATCGAAAAGTTTTAAAGAAAGAGGTGTAATATAAATGCTTGGAACTACAAGTAGCAAGAAAAGATATAGATACTTTTTATTTTCACAATCGCAATATAAATTAAGATCGGAAGCAGAACTTTCATTAGGAAAAACATACATTCCAGGGAAAGTTAGATCAAGAGGAAGATGGCAAGATTTTACAGAAATCTCATCTACACCGTCTAATTCTAAATATGCAGATTCTAAAATAGTAGCAGAAGGCTATCTTGAAGATATGACATACATGATGAATAAAAGTGAATGGAAGGTGAGATAGAGATGAAAAAAATAAAACCTATACAGTTTTTAAAAGCAAACCAATGTCCAGTATGCAGAGGGAAACTTGAGTTAGTTGAAGAAGAAACGTATGTGGCGGCAATAGATTCAAAAGGACTACCTATAGGAGGACAATCTTTTATAGATCAAAGATTAAGATGTGTAAAATGTCATGCAGAATATAACTGTGAAAAGAAAGGTCCGTGTTATCATATAGCTCCAGTATTACCATCTTTACCAGTTATAGTTGAGGATTTTAATCCTTTTTATCAATAAAAATACAAAAAGCATACCCAGTAAGATTCGAATCTTACTGGGTATGAGGAGAAAATAATTATGAAAAAATTAACATTACAGCTTCGTAGCAAAGAACAGGCAGTGACAATAATAGAAAGAACTCTATTAGAACTACTACATACACTTGATACGACTCAAAAAGATTCCGGTCGGAGATATATCAAAATAATTCTGTCTAAAGATCATTCTATTATTATAAAAATGTTGGATCCTTATGAGGGACAACATGGCTTTATATTATATGCGTACTTTTTCTCAAAGAACGAAACTATATTTCCAGTATTTGGATCATTAGTTAGTATGAGCACTATTGAAAGTGTATCGAAAAGTTTAGCTACAATAACAGTAGATTTTTCTCATAAACTGGAAGTTAAAAGTGTTGATATAGAATGCAAGTTGGAGGAGACTGATTCTATCAAATTTTTAACTATGGATTTCACAGTTTATGATAACGATACTATAGCAAATAGTATTTTACATTCACTGAATAAATATAATGATTGTATAGCTTTAAAAATATATTGCCATATAAATATTGGATGTCCAGAAGAAGTATCATTTGAATATATTCTGAAAATACAGCATTCTAATATATTTTCAGAAGACAGATATTCTATATTAACTAAAGATACATCTGGAGATGTTGAGGAGTATTATGCTTTAACCGGTAAAAATGCTAGAGAGGTAATTATGGACACATTGAATATCGGCAGAAAACTAATAAGTATAGCTAGACCGGATAAACATGAAGTGGGAAAAATTATGTTATTACAATTAACGGAGGAGAATTATAATGTTTAATGAAATTTATAACGGATTTGTAGAAATCTTGAAAAAAGGACCTGAAGAAGAGATTGAGTATATGAAAAAAGATAAGGGTAAGATCCCTCATTTATTATCTCTTTTATACAACTTTGATCCACTTAAAGTGGTTAGAGTTAAAACTATTGAAATGAAAGATATGTATAATATAGTATTAGTATTAGCATCGACACCTGATAATAATCCTGATATAAAATATTCCGAATATTTTGTTATTGATGGTAAATTAAGTAAAATTATACTTATCAATGTAGATGCATTAATGACAGAAGAGGATAAAGATGGATATTCACGTGCAGCTACTTATGCAATTGCGACATCAGTTAGAAGTGCAATAAGAGCTGTTATGTCGAATCATTTAAAAGGGTTGAATGATGACAGCGGAGAAGTTGAATTTATGGGCGGCTTTGCTAAGTTATTATACTACTCATCTTCTATTATGATTACAAAAATTTTAGATAGAGTATATGATAATAAAGTAGGAGAAGTAGAAATAGCTGTATTATTAGGAGTTATGTTTAATGCAGAAAACCATATTTCTCCACAGACAATAAAATCTATTAGAGATTTACTTAGCGGAACTTCTCTTTATGATCTTCTTGATAATAGTTTACTATTAGCTGCAAATCCAGAAGTATATCCAGGATTATTTTATCATGATGAAGATCATAAAGAAGAGGGTGATGAAGATAAAACCGTTTAATTATGATAGGGCAGATACATGCCCATTATGCGGAGAGGCTAGATCTATAGAAGCCTATACAGTTAATGATAAACCTGTTCAGTTAACTTTATCTATAGACAGAAAAAGAGAATTGACTGGATTAGGGATTAAGTATCTTAAGTGTAGAAGTTGTAAATCAGAGTTCTTTCCTATGTGGTTACATGGATATCCATACCCTATGATAGATATAAACTATTCATACTTTATGAATGGATATATTCAAAGTTTAAAAACATCAGAGACTGTTTAATTACAGTCTCTGATTTATTTTTATTTATTCCAGAACCTAAAATTAATAAATTTGGAGGTTTTAGATTATGAAATTATTATCAGCTAGATTCAAAGGATTGCAAGGAATATATAATAAATCTGGAATCAAAGACATTTTTATAGATTTTACAAAATGTCAGCATAATATCATATACATTATTGGAGCAAATGGTAGTGGTAAATCTACATTGATGAGTGTATTACATCCTTTACCAGATAGTCCTCAAGTGTATATAGATAAAGAACTTGGAGAAAAAGAATTAACGTATGAACAAGATGGGACTGTATATAGAATACTTATACAGTATCCAGTTTATGGTAATGGAGCGAGAGCTACAACCAAAGCATTCTTTACCCAGATGGAACTATCAGGAGCAGTAGAGTTAAATGCTAATGGTACAGTTGGATCATTTAAAGATATACTTTTTAACAAGTTTAACTTAGATCCTAACTTTATGGCATTATCTCATATTTCTGTAGAAAATAGAGGTATTGTAGAAAAAACTCCTGCAGAGAGAAAGAAATATGTAGGATTCTTATTAGACTCAGTTGCTGAGTATAATGATATATATAAGACTCTAGTTAAAAGATCTAGTTCATTTAAATCTATTATTAATAGTATCACTGCTAAGATAGATAGTATTGGAGATGAGCAGAAACTTTTAATGGATAAGAGTGCTGCCGATGCTAGATATATATCATTAGAAAACCAAAAAACGACTTTAACTTCTCAGATATCAGCTGCAGAGACTACAATAAAGATATTGGATCCAGAGGGAAAAAATCAAGAGTCGTATAAGAAATTATTTGCGGAATATTCTCAAGTAAAAGATACATTGGAATTTTATAATCATTCTTTAAACGGTTGCAAGATAAAATCATTAGAAGATGCCAATAAGTTGTATATGGAGTTATCTGGTCAGAAAATGAGATTGAAGACTGATATATTATCTATAGATGAATTTATTCAAGATACTATTCTTTTAAGAGAAGAGGAATCTAAAATTATATTTATCAAGACTCAAAAATATAATTCAATGACTTCTAATAGCAATATAGACCAGTTAAAGAAATATATCACAGAGTACAGGAAACGCATATTTGAATATGAGAATATATTTAAGAAATGCGGAATAGAACCAGGATCTATTACTAAAGATGAGTATATTACCGCTATATCTATATTTGAGCAGATTAGAACTTCTATCTTAAATATTAAATCATACGCAGATGATAGTTCTATAACTATTGCTTGCGATATGATATTAAATGGAGAAGATGCTGCGGTTGCATTAGCTACAACACAATCGGAATATATAGAAGTACAAAACCATATTAAAGATACGAAAGAATTAATTCAGTATAATATTGGTTTGTGTGATAGGTTAGATATTCTTAATAACAGGCCATCTTCATGTAAGATAAATGATTGTAGTTTTATTAAAGACGCATTGATAGCTCAATCTAAAGAACCTGAGAAAAACTTAAATATCTTGAATAATAAACTTGACAATTTAATATCGATGGAGTCTCAATTAAAGATTAGATTAGAGAAATCTAATGAGATTATGAAGGTATACAATGATATCAAGATCGTTACACGTTCTATCAATACTAATAGAGCAATAATACAGAAATTTCCAATAGCAAATCAGTTTCTTGATACATCTACTTTTATCAATAAAGTAAAGATAGGGGATCAATTTAATGATATTTATAATATGACACAGTATATCGATAGTGCTAATATCTTTGAATTATATATCAATGATAAAAAGGTATTATTGGATTTTGAAGCTGATTATAAAGTAGCTAAGTCCCAGGAAGATATTATCTTAGAATTGCAGAAAGAGATAGAAGACACTACAACTAAGCTAAATAATATAGTATCGACCATAGAAAATAAACAGTCTGAAAAGTTAGAAAAACAGAAAGCTTTAGCTTCTATAGAAACTGAAATATCAGCTACAAATAGAGCTATTGATATTTATACGAATATCAATAATACTAATAATAAAAAGATGGAATTGGAATCTAAACTTAGAGTAATTTCTGATAATATTGAAAAAATATCAAGAGAGATAGACACCATTAATAAATCCAATTCTATGCTAAATTCTATAGTAAGAGAATTAGAACCATTGAAGAATATGAAAGATGAGATTAATTATTCTCTAAATAAATTAGCAGAATATAAAGCAGAGTTAGAAATATATACAAAGAAGTATTCTACTATAGAATTGCTCAAGAAGTATTCGTCTCCAACAAAAGGAGGCATTCAAACAATATTTATTAAATTATATATGGATAAAATTCTTAACTTAACTAATCAATTATTAGGAATGCTATTTAATGGAGAATTAGAACTACTTCCATATATTATAGATGAAAATGGATTTAAGATACCTGTAAGATGTAAAGTAAACAATTTATCAGTTGATGACGTGAGTAATTGTTCTACATCAGAGAAATCTATGATAGCTGTTATTATGAGTTTTGCATTAGCGTTTCATTCTAGTCAAATATATAATATAGTAAGATTAGATGAAGTTGACGGGGGTCTAGATCAAGCAAATAGAGCTATGTTTCCTGTTATATTAGATGCTATATGTAGAACACTTGATATATCTCAAACTTTTATCATATCACATTCATCTGAATCAGACATGACAAATGTAGATATAATAAGTTTAACACCAGTATCTAATGAAACATTGAGAGGTAATGTTATTTTTCAACTATAACAACAAAAACTAGGAGTAAGGATATATCCTTACTCCTAGTTATTTTTTTCGAAATAGCATTTATCCAAATGCTCTTAGTACAATTAATGACCTACTGTTGTTGTTTTTACAATGAAAAATCATTTTTCATATCCATCATGGCAAGACGAATATAATGAAGAAAGCCCCGAATTCGCACATTGAAATTTTCAAGGAGGTGCACTTTTTCAGTCAATTGTACCGTAGTATATTTACCATTATGTTGGTTTAGTATTCATTCATTAAAGGTTGGCCTATCAGTACCAATGGATACGTTTCTCCAATATTGATATTTCTTGCAACCTTATTCTTCAAATCTATTGTAATATCTTCTAAGAACATGGCATCATGTTTCTCTGCATTAGGAACAGATTGTCCTGTTGACATGTCAATTACATCAAAATATCTTGCACCATTTTCCTGGTTATATACAACAACCTGCTGTATATTAGGATTTTCTTCAAGATGCATCATATTCTGTTGAGGTGTTAAATTGTTTAAATAATTAGCAAAGTTTTCTTCCTGAGACCCTATTACCATTGTCTGTACAGGAGAGCCTGCTATTGCCATCTGACTTACATTAGGGAATGGGTTTGTCGAAACAGGAGTATTTACAAATGCTTTATACATTTCCATAACTCTTTGATCATCATCGCCATCGTTAGCTGCATTCGCTGCTTTGATTTCTTTGTATCGTTTCATCTCGAAATCATTACACTTAGAAATTGTATTGTTTAATTCTCTAGCAGCAGATATTTTATTTGCAATCATAGTACCCATACTACCTTGTAATAAAGATAAATATTGGTATTTATTTCTCATTGTTTTTGAATGACGGATGTCTTCAATATCCCCCTGAAGTTCTGTCATTGTAGAATCAAGCTGAACAATTGCAGATCTAAGGATATTGTTAGTTTCCTGATATTTCTTTTCATATGGCTCGTTTGTTTCCATGAAAGATAATTCACGTTTACTTTTATCATCACCCACGTCAAAATTTTCTGCAACCTGTGTCATATGAGAAGGACTAGAAAACAATGACATCCCTGATCCAGCATCATTCTTTCTAGGTCTTCCTCTTTTTTTCTTTCCAATAGAAGTAGTTTCTTCTACATCTGATGCCATAATAGGGACATCTATAGATTTAGTAAAATCTATAATAATAGAACCATCTGTAGGCTGTTCTATCTTCGTTTCTATTTCTCTAGTAAATGGTTTCATTACTAATACCTCCAATTCTTATAAATCATTAATTTGATGTGTAAACCATATAATTGTAATTTTACAAGCAGAATTACATATAAATAATACATAATTGCACCAGAACTGGGCAAGATAGGAGAGGTTATTATGGCGCTTTTAACAAGACATCCGAATGGATCTGATTTAACAATTTTAAATACTTCGTATCATTATCCAAGAAGAGATGAAGATACAGGTAAATATAATAAAGATTTTATTACAGTTGTGTATAAAGATAATATAACAGGAACAAAACATCATGAGATTATCTATGAACCGAATTATAGATTTTATCAAGCTAACGATGATGTGAATATAGAACATAATATGTTTTATATTAGTAAAGATAAAGTTCATCCTATGGAATGTAAGTTTTCTGAATTACAGAAAACAATAGCAGAAGTAACTGGAAATTTAGATTTCTTCTATGAGAATATTAAAACTGGAAATAGAAGAGCTAATAGAGCTTTAAATACGATACCTAGTATTTTTAGTAGTGATGTAAATATTGAAGATCATTATAGAGCTAGATTTGCTCAGGATTATGTAAATGAAGTTCATCCGGTAACTAAAGGATATTTCGATATCGAGGTTGATACTAAAAGAATGAGAGGAGATTTCCCTCAAATGGGAGAATGTCCTGTCAATGCAGTATCATATATAGATGATAAAACTAATACAGTTAACGTGTTCCTATTAAGAGATATCGAAGGAGATAATCCTTTGATAGAAGAATTTGAAACATCAAATTTTAATAATCAACAATCTGCCCAACAATTATTTCAAGAACTTCAACAGTTCATAATTGATAATGTTGGAGGGTCAGAGAAAGCAAAGAAATTTGGAGTTGATAATTTAAACTTTCAGTTCATGTTTTTTGATGATGAAGTTAAATTATTATATACATTATTCCAAGTTATAAATTCAAATTCTCCAGATTTCATGTTAGCATGGAACATGGCATTCGATATTCCTTATATAATAGAAAGATGTTATACTTTAGGTATAGATCCGGCAATGGTATTATCTGCAATGGATTATGTTGAAAAGTATGCTACTTATTATATAGATGAACAACATAGAAATGAATATGAACTAAGAGGAGATTATTATGATATCGCTGCAGATACAGTATATCTTGATCAGTTAGTTCAGTTCGCTTCTAGACGAAAAGGTCAAGCAGCATTCCCAAACTTCAAGCTTGATACGGCTGCAGATATTATCACTAAAGGAGCAGTAAGAAAGTTAGACTATAGTCATATTACCACAAATCTTACAGAGTTACCTTATAAAGATTACAAGACATTTGTTTTTTATAATATCATGGATACAATTGCTCAGAAATGTATCGAAGTAACTGTTGAAGATGTAGATTATATCTATGCGGTTAGTGTAGATAATGATACACGATACTGTAAAGGCCACAGACAAACAGTATATCTTACTAATAGAACTAGAAAGTTCTTTTATAGTAAAGGATATATTTTAGGAAATAACTGTAATAGCGGAGAATCATCTCACTATGCAGGCGCATTAGTAGGAGATCCAACTCATAATAGTGATTACGCTAAATTAAAAGATGGGGATCAGACATATAATATTGTAGATAATAGCGATGATTTTGACTTTAAATCTCTATATCCGAGTATTGATAGAGAAAATAACTTAGCACCTGATACTATTATCGGAAAGATTCTTATAGATGAACCTGTTCATAATTTAGAGAATCCATATCATGACGAAGATTATGATAGAGGAGGACAGTTTATTGAAGATCTGGTAACAGGAAATAATCTTGAATTCGGTAAGAGATGGTTAGGATTAGCTGACGTGAGTGAAATGCTCAAAGATATTAATGAATACTTTGAAGTTCATAATCCGTTTAGACCTGTTAATGTATTTACTGAATCTGGAAATATCAAACCATTTATCTTTATGCCTAATATTAAAGACGGAGAAATGACAAGACCGTTTGTAGTATTGGAAGAAGACGAAATGGTACGTCCATTTGTACGACATAACGGAGATAAAGATGAAATGGTGAAAAGTATACTTGATAGTATATTATAAATATGATGAGACTAATCATAGTGATTAGTCTCATACTTTTAATTAGGAGGACTGAATAATGTACGATGAAGAAAATGCAAAAAGAAGGCAGAGAGCATATGTCTTGTTATGGTAAATTCTATGGAGAAGAAGGAACAGAAACATGTTCTGATGGTGTAAGTGGATTATGTTCTTATTGCAACGAATGTCAACAAGACGATCCGCACTATTGATAAGGAGATAGGATATTAAAAATAAACCGATATTGACGAAGATAATAATACTTGCCGTATTTATATTATATTTGCTTATATTCAGCGGTATTATGTCAATATATGTAAATATGATAATAGGAGGTATTATAGGATACATTTTAGGGAGGATGGATTAATGTATGATATTGATGCTGTTATGAAAATAGCAAAGAGTATGAAGAGACCTATAGTGCATGTAGGTAATAATTATATACTCGGTACCGATTTAGAATTTTGTACTTTAAGTATAATAGAAACCAATTCGATTATACCAAGACCATTTACAACTACAACAAATGGTTGGCTTAACAAGATGGCTAAAGATAAGTATGCTCAAGATCATCCAGAGATATTCTTTACAGAATATTCTCGTTTAGATGATAATCTATATATAAATATATGGGAAGAGGATACTTATACAAGAAAAATATTTGAATTATTTGGTAAAGTGAATAATTATTTATATGGAAGGGTTCCTATATATTCAGGAAATAATTTTGAGAAAGATGAAAACTTTATCAAAAATGTAAGTAAACTTAAAGTATCCGATGGATTGAGAACGTATACTATAGATAATACTTATATAATAACAAGTTTTAATAAAGTGCATTGTATCAATGCATCTGATAAAGTATCATTGAATATTTATGATATCGACAACGAATCTTATCTATATGAGTTTATTATAGACAAGAAAAAATACACCGTAAAAGAATATATAAGATACAGAAAGATGAGCATTTAATGATGCTCATCTTTATTTTTTTTGTCTTATTTATACCCAAAACATAAGAATAATTCGTAATTAAGTAAAGGAGGTTATTACTTTGGCTAAAAAAGATGAGAATAAAAATCAGATATCAAAGAATATAATGTCAAAGTTATGGTCTCTACGAAAACAAATGGCTGGGGTATATAAAGATACTTATAGCACAGACATTACAAGTAGAGATGAACTTGATAGAATTGGTACTGATATTGAAGATAATATAAGTAAAATCTTATCAAGAAATAATACCAAAGATGTTTCTAATATATCTCAATTATATTCAGTTGCTAATCTTAAAACTACTTTGAATAATAAAAAGTATACTGAGGGCATTTTAAATTATTTTGAAGATAGTGCAGTAACAGATCAGCTACTTAATTCTTATCTCGATAATAAATGGGTAGTTGAATTAGATAGAGAAATAGATGTAGTCTGTAAATATATGCCTAAAATGGTAGAAGCGTTAGATGCTATCAAAGATTCTGTATTAACAGCAGATAACTTTGATAAAGAATACCTTACATTTCAGAGTCCTAATATAGGATCTGAAGATAATTCTGCATTCATAGAAGAAATTGAGAGTATTAAAAAGACTTATCAATTATATGAACGTGTGGACAGATGGTATGATAATACTTCTAAATATGGGGAACAATTTGTATATAAAGTTCCATATAAGAAAGCATTATCTGTATTATTAAATAGACGAAAGAATACTAGATTTACTGGAGTGATGCCAGCATTATCTGGAATTGGAGTTAGAGAATCTTCTTTAATTCATGAAGGAGGGTTCCCTGTCTCTATGAATAATAATAGAGAACTTTTCGAATCCTATCAAAATGCTGCTCCGATAATAAAAGAAAATGGTATTCAAAATATTAAACTTGAGATAGTAAAAGACTCTTTATTGATCAGTGCTATAGAAGATAAATCTCATATAGAAGAAATGACAAATATGATGGAGCAGGTATCTTTTATGTCAGAAGCTTCTTCTACAGATAGAGTGATCGATAATGAGATTTTTGATGTTCCTAAAAATATTAAAAAAGACACCACTTCTCAAGAAGGAATTATTGGAGATGGTAGGGTAGAACCAGATCAATTAAAAGTTCCAGGTTTATTATTAAAAGAACTTAAGCGTGAAAATATTATCATGCTTTATATGGACGATATTTGCCTGGGATATTATTATCTTGAGTTTATGGATAAAGATGGAGTGTCTATATATCAAGATAACTTATTCCAAAGAAAATCAGTAAGTTCAGTAGGATATAGTGCAGGTGTTAAATTAGCAGATGAGCAGAACCAACAAAAAGCTACCGATGATTTGCTTAGATATTTATCATCTGCGATTGTTGCAAACTTAGATGATAAGTTTATCAATAACAATCCTTATTTGAAGAAAGAGATTTACTCTGTTCTCAAATATAACGATATGTTTAACGGTGGCGGTATAGATAGAGTTAGGGTGACTTATCTTGCACCTAATGATGTTGAACATATTATGTTTAAAGAAGATCCGAATACACATAGAGGTATTTCTGATGTAGTTCCTGGATTGATACCCGCTAAGATGTGGTGTTGTCTGTATATTGCGAACGCTATAGGGATGCTCACCAGAGGGCAAGATAAAAGGGTTTATTATGTAAAACAAAATGTTGAGCAGAATATAGCTCAAACGCTGTTAAATGTAATTAACCAGATCAAGAAACAGAATATGAATATCATGCAGATAGAGAATATGAATAGTATTCTTGGGATCACTGGTAAATTTAATGACTATATAATTCCAGTAGGTCCTAGTGGAGACCCTCCGATTCAAATGGAAGTTATGCAGGGTCAAGAGATAGATCCTCAGACTGAGTTTATGGACAAGTTAGAAGAGACTGCTATTAATGCTACTGGTATACCTATAGAATTAGTAACAGCAAGATTGTCTTTAGATTTTGCTACTCAGCTTACTATGAGCAATAGTAAATTCTTAAGATTTGTATTCAAGAGACAGTCTAAATTTGAAACTCATATAGGAAATATCATGACAGATATATATAATACAGAATACGAAAAGAATAACAATGCTATTACAATAAAATGTGTATTACCTGCACCACTTATGTTGAATATTAACAATCTTAATCAGATTATAGATCTTATATCTCAGCAGGCCGATACTTTAGCTGCTATAGAATACCCTGATACTAATGATGAAGATAATGAATCTAAGAAAGCATTCTTCAAGAAAGAATATGTTCATTATAAATTAGGATCATATATAAAACAGAATGAGATTGATATGATCAAAGCTAAAGCTGAATTCGAGTTTAATAAAAATAAACCAGTAGAAGATAATCAATAAAAAAGATTCCCAGTACCAATTAAGGTACTGGGAATTTTATTGTTGTTAGATATTTTCATCTCCAACTTTTTCAACGTAATTAGCAAGATCAGATTTGCTATTTACCGCTGTATAGGTGAATCCTTCGATGCTAGCCTGGTCTCCACCAACAGGTTGACCACCGTCGTATTCAAGATGAACAACTTTAGCTTTGTCAATCTGACCAATGTTACCAAGATCAACACCTATAGAGTTAACTCCAGCTGTAGTAGCAACAGCATTCTTAACTGCATTGGATTCGTTGATAAATGCAAGAACCTGAAGAGCTCTCATATCAACTTCTGGACCATCAATTACGAAGCACTGCCATGTAAGTTCAACATCTTTCTTTTCGATAGAACCTTTTTCTGTCTCATAGATAGATGTAGGTGCCTTTGTAGGCCAAGCGTTACATAACAGATAAGATTTCTCAAGCTGAAGCATAGTATTGTCTGTAACAAGATACAGCAAGTTAAATACTTCATTCTCGAATCCACCTGCCATCTTACCGTACTTAATAAGGCCATGGTATGTTTTAGCCTGAGTACGAGGATCCTTAATACCTTCAAGATAATATCTCAAGAAGTTAGTAATAAGAGATCCGGATTTTTCTGTAAATGACATAGATACTTCAGTAGCAGACTGTTTGTTTACTTTACCTACTACATTCATTGTAGATATACCGTCAGTAACTTCCAGTGGATCTACTGTAATATCTTCGATACCGCTAAGACCTTTGAATTCAAATTCAAGAATATAGCAGAACGCATCAAGCATTTTAGCTACATCATCATCGACTTTAGCGATCTCTTCAAGATAAGCCGGTTTACTGATTACGCACAGATGTGAATAACCAGATTCATATAAGTTAAACTGAGCTGCATTAGAGAAGTCAGTAACACCTCTCATCATTGCATATTCAGCAACAGATAATGCTTTCTTTGTATACATTTTCATATCTTATTCACCTCCCTTTTAATACATTGGTTTGTAGCTAGTATCACTATTAGCCACAGTAGCCTGCTCTGTTCCAAGAGTGTAGATATTAAGAATCTCGCTCTGAACGAAGTCTTTATGTTTAACTTTAAGGGATGCTTCGAAGATCTTATTAGCCTTCATAATATCATCCTGGACATATACGAATTCGAGAGACTCGAACCATCCTGTATATTTATTGATGATACGATTTACTGCTTTCTTGTAAGATTGCAGATCATCTGTAGAAATGAAGCTGTATCTGAACTTCGGACAGTTATCACGTACGTCTTTAACGATTGCCTGAATAGCAATAACATTATTCGCAAATGATAATTGAGTAAGCTCTGACTGACTTGTAAATTCTGTTTCCATAGTAAGAACATTATTCAAAACAGAAGCATAGTTTAAACGGATATCATCCAAAGCTATTTTCTGATTTGTAACAGGAGTGATCTTTGGAGTAAAGTTTATTGTACCTTCAATTGCTTCTGGGAATGTCCATCCGTACAGAATACCGCAATAAGGTGTATTTCTCTTTGTATTAAGGTGATCAATAATACATCTTGAAATACCATAACTAATTGTTACGTTAATACGGCGTTTTGTAAATGGATTGATGATCTGATAAGATTGACCATACCAGCCTGTAAACTTATCTCTAGGCATGTCAATCATTTTCATTTGTGCATTTTCGAAAGTATTTACGTCAAGACCAAGGTCTCCGAAGAAATAGAAATCTTTACGGAATTTAGCCAAGTCATGAATAGCTTTTTTTACTGCATATGGATAATTTGCATCGATACATGCATCTGGTTTATACATATCCAGATTAAATATATCGCTGTCGTATGTACCATTATAGAACTCAACGAGTTCTTGTTCATATTCATCAGTATCAATTGGTTTATCGCCAAAAGCGCCGTTAGTTCCTGATTCAAGACCAAATCCCATTGTGATGCCAAGGTTCTGGCTTGTTTCATCTAAAGCAAATCCCTGTACAGGTTCGCCTTTACTGTCTTTTCCAAACAGAACGTCGATCTTATATAATTCATCTACAGAAATACCTGAGATTTCAGAAACTCTAGCATAGAATGCATCTACACATTCTTCTAAAGCTTCAGATCTACATTGAAGCATTTCTGTTGATGCCATACCTATATCCATAGATTTTCCAAGATAAATAACTCCTGGAGTCAAAGCGAAATATACAGATTCAGCATCAAGATCTTCAGATCCAAGATATTTAAATCTATAGATCATAAAGTTCTGGTTTTTGCTAATTCCATATTGAGGATCAATTCCGAAACGTTTTGTGGAAACACCACGACCGTTATCTACGATAACAGCAAGTGGATAAGTGAAGATATTTTCATCTTCATTTTCAACAAAAGATTTTCTTGCCTCCTCGACAATCTCAGCCTGAGTTTTCTTTCCTGTAACAGTAACGAGTTCATATTTTGTTTTAGCAATATTAATCATTACTTTTTCGTTATTTTCGCCAGGATCTGTTGTCTCTTGCTGAGTAACAGAATCAATGTATAATGGTTTACCATCTTTATCAGTTTTCTGAACTCTATCAGTAGAAACTTTAGCGACAATAACGATATTTGCAAGAGTTGCATCTTTAGCAACTACACGTTTAATCAGCAGTTCGCCGCCATTGTTGATGATATTGGCAGCCTGAATTGCAGCCTGTCCATATTTTTCAAAATCGATAAAATAGCCGAATAACTTATAAAAGTTCTGTCCGACTACACGAGTAATTTTTTCAGGTCCTCTATCGAATGCAGCCGCCGTTAACAGTAACGGGTTCGGTGTCTTTTCGGCAGTAGGTTGTGATTTGATACCAGATTGGTCAATCCAGTTATCTATTGTTCCTGGATACTGCATATCTTTTCCTCCTTTATATTCTATTATACATTTTATACTAATGTAATTACTGATATGTTTATAATAGGCAATATGTATGGACTATAAAAATTAGCCCGTAAGAACCCTTTCTAGAGGTGTAGAATCATTGTTTTTATTCATTACAGCTCCTACTACGGCCTTATCAAAATTCTCACTTGTAAGTGATGTAAATGGGCTTACTAATTTAGGAACAGTCTTTACAGATATAGGATTATACGAACATAAATCGCTATCTAGAGATTTTCCTAATCTAAATGGTTTATTGATATCTTTTGGATCTCTACATAATTCAGAAACCAGCAATCCAAATAATGATGCTGGTAATTTATATGACGATCCATTGATTTCAATTGAATCTAAGAAATACTTATACAATTCTGTATAAGGAATTGTCTTTGGTATATTACCAGTATCTACAAATAATCTAAAGAAATCTTCCACATTAGTTATATCCTGGGGAACTTTGGTAGATACTATAATTTGGTCTTCTCCATTATTTTCATAATGAAAGATCCTATAATCTGATACAGAATTATCAGTAATAGCAAAGTTTTTTACTTTTTCTATTCTTCCAGGTTTAGTAATAAATCTAGAAGGAAAATAAAAGTTTTTAATTTTCTTTCCTGTCTCTATTTTACCTGACTTATTATTTACACTATAATTACAGATACCAATTAATTCAACAAAGTTACCTTCAATAACTGCAACTTTTCTATCAAAATAGACTTCTGGTACAAATAGTAAGAATTCTCCTTCTCCACTATAATACACAGATTCTTCTTTAACTTTTAAAAATCCAGGTATTGGCATATTAATCCTCCTTTCTTGTCTTTATAGAAGTGTTCTAGGCAAAAAGAAATACCTAGGGAATTATTCCCTAGGTAATTTTATTATGCTGCAACGGTATTTATTTTCATATGTGTCCATCCATCTATTCGATTTCGCAGTAATCTATCAATACTATAATTATTATAATAGCACAATATTAAACAATCAACCCATGCTTCGTATTTCTTATATCCAAAACATTCATAACTTAACCCTGCAGTTGCTGTAAAATGTATAGAAAATACTCCATCATGTATATCGTTATCTATTATTTTTTGTAAATTAGAAATAACTTGAGAATCATCAGTGTCAACTTCCACATTTAACCTCTGAATCCAAGCTACATCTTTTACCTGTACAATATCTGTATTAGCCATTCTTCAAATACCTCCCTAACATTCATGAAATTCATGAATGTTAGGTATATCTTTATCGAAATAAAAACTCCCAGTAGGAATCATCCTACTGGGAATTATTTTTTATAATGCTGTTTTCTTATGAATATACATAACTACAGTTGAAGATGCGTTAACGAGTGCTTCTATTTTACCTAGCACTTCCCAAGTACCACCCATAGTGGCTTTGAAAAATGTAGATGAGCTAGACGTAGACCATAATATTGTACCTACAGGAACATCTACCTTTTTAGCACTATTTGCAGCTCCACCGGCAGATGAAGATCCTGCATAATTATGAGTATGCGACGTAGCAGCTGCGCCAATACTTGCAGGCGTAATATTTACCTCTTTTGCAGCAGAACCATCATAAGTTGCTGCCGCAGTACCATTTGTCTTAACTGTCAAAGCATATGGATTCTTAAGCGATGTAGGTAATCCAGTAATCTGAGATGCCGTATGGGTATGCGACGTAGGTGCATAATTACTATGAGTATGCGAAGCCGCAGCCGCTCCTATTTCAGTTGGAGTTGGTTTATTTGCTGAGCTATATGTATCAGACCAACTACTAAATGATGTTCCATTGTGATATCTGTGATATATTATATTATCACTTCCATGAAGTCTTTGAACTGTGTAAGTTGCTGATATTTTATATATCTCTAAACCAAAACCGTTTACACTTGATGGTTTATTTTTTACAGTATTTCCATCTGCAGCAAAATAATTGCCAGGCGTAAGCACTGAGTTTAAATCTTCAGAAGTTAATTGTTTTGAATAATTATTTGGTATACTTATATTTTTTGTCCCATCAAACGCCACACCATTAATAGTTCTAGCAGTTGCAAGTTTAACTGCACTATTAGCAGAACCTCCAGCAGAAGATGACCCTGCATAGTTATGAGTATGGTTTGTAGGAGCATATCCCGAGTGAGAGTGGGATGCTGCAGCTTTACCATTTAATTGAGTTTGAACTGCACTTGTTACACCTTTCATATAATTCAACTCAGCTGCTGTTGCCGTAACACCTAAAGCAGCTAATGTTAAAGATATAGGTTGCCAAGTCCCATCTCCTCTAAGATACTTGTTATTTTCTCCAACTCCTGGAGTTGGAACAAAACCAGTCCCTCCTGCAGCTGAAGCAGTTGCTCCTTTAAATGTACTATGTCCATGACTAGCAGCTGCAGCTCCTACAGATGATGCCGTGATATTAACCTCTTTAGCTGCAGAGCCGTCATATACTGCAGCTGACGTTCCATTTGTCTTAACTGTCAAAGCATATGGATTCTTAAGCGATGTAGGAAGCCCTGTAATTTGACTTGTTGGATGAGTATGACTAGCAGCTGCAGCTCCTATTAACCCAGGTGTTATATTAACAGTCTTAGCTGCTGATCCGTTAAATGTAAATTTATTAGTACCTTCAGTTGCACCACCATTCATTTGCAATGTTAAAGATGCATCTGTAGTACCAGATGTAGGAATATTTACAGTTACTGCTCCAGAACCATCATAAGTTGCAGTTACTGCTCCAGTAAATTTAATAGGGTCAGGATTAGGTAATTTTGTAGGTAATCCTGTAATTTGACTAGCTGTATGAGTATGACTTGATGCAGCCTTACCGTTTAACTGGGTTTGAACTGCACTTGTTACACCTTTCATATAATTCAACTCAGCTGCTGTTGCCGTAACACCTAAAGCAGCTAATGTTAATGATATTGCTTGCCAAGTTCCATCTCCCCTGAGATATTTAGTATTTTCGCCAGTTCCAGGTGCTGGTACAAAACCTGCTCCACCTGCAGCTGAAGAAGTAGCTCCTTTAAATGCACTGTGCCCATGACTAGCTGCAGCAGCACCTATAGAAGCTGCAGTTATATTAACTTCTTTAGCAGCAGAACCATCGTATGTTGCCGCAGCGGATCCATTTGTTTTTACTGTCAATGCATATGGATTCTTCAATGAAGTCGGTAATCCAGTAATTTGACTAGATGCATGAGTATGACTTGCTGCAGCTGCTCCGATTAATGCAGGGGTAATATTTACTGTTTTAGCTGCTGCTCCATTAAATGTAAATTTATTAGTACCTTCAGTAGTACCGCCATTCATTTGAAGTGTTAAAGCCGCATCTGTAGTACCAGATGTAGGAATATTAACAGTAACTGCACCAGAACCATCATAAGTTGCTGTAGCAGCACCTGTAAATTTAAGTGCCTGCGGGTTAGGTAATTTTGTAGGCAGTCCAGTAATATCACCAGCAGATATAGACGACCATGCTTCTGATCCTGCAGTTGCACCTGCTTTTAAATATTTCCCTGCATTTGTAGTACCAGTCGCAGGGACGTGATGATTTCCATCTCCAGTAGGATGCTTATAAGGAGCTCCTGTTACGAGAGGATCCCATTTAGAACCAGTATATACATAACTTGTACTGTTTTCTTTTACAAATACTCTTAAACCTGCGGTAGCGGCTTTAAGAGTAACGAGTCTATCTCTTTCGGCAATTGTGTCTACTTGTTGTCGCACATCTAACAATGCTTCAGCTTGAAGCTTAAAAGGTGATGCAACAATAATGCCTTTTTTATCTTCGAATGCCATTTTTTCGCCTCCTACCATTGAAATTTATTATCAAAATTGGTTACTGTAGATTTATCACTAACGTAAACGTAGTAGTCTACAGTAGAACCATCTAGACATTGAATTGGTATTGTATATATTGTAAATGTGCTAGTTATATTAAAATTATTTTGATCGTAAATAGCACTAAGAACACCGTACTGTTTAGGATAAGCAAAAACAAAACGCTGATTGTTTGTGGTAAACGAATAAGTTTTTGTTCCTTTACTTTCAATATGTTTTGTTAATGCTTTGATTTCTTCTTGTGTTGGAACGTTATTTGTTGATAAACTTCCATGATATATAGGACGAACAAAAGTAAATGTGCCAGTATTTTTTGACACAACCGCCCCTGTATCATCATATACTTTAGCTGTAAAATATTTATTAGATCTGACTGCTATATTCAAAATAAAATCAAAAACTCCACCATTGGAGATTCCATCTGATTTAGATGCAATAACAGAAGATCCATCTACAACATCAATTTTTGTAAGGTTGTTTGATTTGATTGCAGCATTAACTCTTATCTTAGTTACAGATACTAATGTACCTACCTCATAAATACCACCATTTCCAGGAGTTATAACTTGAGTAGATACAATAGGAGAAACGTATGGATATAATATCATATCAAACATTTCTTGAAGAGTTTTATTATTAAACGTAGTGCCTATAGGTATACCACCGTGCTCTACATATGTCGGTATATCTTTATTATAACGTGAACCTAAAGACCAATTATTTTTTTCCTCTTGAGAAACAAATTGATGTTCTGGATCTGTTATAATTTCTCTTGCGGTATGATTATGAGAAATAGGAGCCTTTCCATTAATAGCATCCTCTACACTCGTACCATCTTCCATTATAACAGTCTTAGCCTTTGTTCTATAGTATAATGGCTCATCATCTTGAGGTTCACCAGTAGAAGGGTCTGTGCCTGATTGAGCTCGTAATATTGCACCCCAGTTAATCTCTTCTGACATGTATGTCACCTCCTTATTGTATTCTTATCCATGTATAATAATCAACGACACGTTTGCCATCTTTATTCATACTAGCCCCAGTTCCAACAAATTTCCAAGTGCCAGGGAACCATTTATTCGGATCGAATTCTCTATTATGAGATTCATATATTGTACCAACTGGATGAATATATCTAGCAACCATAGGATCGCCTTTATATGGCTCGTCGAAGTTTGGAGGAAATTCATGAATATGATGATAGTAATCAATATATAACATTATTTGATCATACATTCTATCGGTATATTCATGATTTTCTTTATTTATTTTATCTATCTTTTCATCTAACCGATCAATTTCATTTTTTACATAAATCTTAAAATCATTAATATTTGTTTGTAAATCTGAAATATTATCTTTATTGATCTGATTATCTTTTTCTAATGCAGTTATTCTTTTTTCGTGATCTTTCGAGATTTTTTCTTCTTTAGCAAGTCTCTTTTCATGATCAGCAATAATATTTTGAATATTTGCTACACTAGAATCTAGACTATCAAGCCTATTAAATATTTCTATTATATCATTTTGAGCATCAACAAGATCTTCTTGAATCCTTCCAACTTGTTGTTTGGTTCGTTCATGATCCTCAAACAAGTTAGTTAACCTTGTTTCCAACTCTTCGTCTTTATTTGCTATATCTTTAATATGGTTGTCTATATATTTTTTAATATCGGCAAACTCTTTTTCCATCTGATTTATAATGGCTTGTAATTTTTCATCTGAACTAAAAAATAATTGTAATTGTTCTACAGTTATTTGCTTAGTATCGGATGTATCTTCGATAACCATTATATCAGTAGGAGCCATTTCAGAATATTGCTTTTTTGGAAGTTCTTTGATCTTAATAGTAGGCAAACAAGTCTCCTCCTTTCCTATTAATTTAATATGATGTTTTTCGATACAGCCTGATATCAAAAAAATAAAGAGGATAGCCGAATGGCTATCCTCTATTGAATTTTCTTTGTTTTTGAACTTTTTGGTGTTCTACCACTTCATGATATAATGTTTGTGGCGGTGCATCATCATGAGGAGCATATGTAAACCAAGATCCGTCATTCTTCTCGCAATCTTTTACAGTAAACCAGTCATCCCAGAATACTTTTAATCCACTTTCATATATCGAGAAATTATATACGAAATCATATTTTTGTACATCTATAACCTGATTTATAGGAATACTGATAATCTCACCCTCCATATTATTACTAACGTCAAGAACGAGATGAATATTTCGTTCTAATAATTTAGCAATATCAGTTCGCTCATATTCAACCTCTTCCATTACAGTTCCAAACGGAGTTGTTATTGGTCTAAGTTTTTTGCCATTTTCTGATTTCGGAGCTTCTGTTTTAGCTATAGTTATTAATTTTCCTCTATATATATGATATTTCCAACCGTCATAAGTTGCTATAGATAACATATGTCCAGATACAACTTCTTTTACAATAAGTCTTGTATGTATTTTCTTATCTTTAAAATAAGGTTTTACATATGAAATATCAAAAGCTCGTTTTTCGACAGCTTGTAGCACTAACCCTGTATATGAACTAACACTTTTATCTATAAAGTGCTCTCTGTCATCTGGAGTATAGCTAATCATAGGGTTTTTAATATGTTTGAGCTGCTCTAATTCCTCTGGAATAAATTGAAAATCTTTTCCATCTTCGTCCAAAGTGGTATATTCAGGTTCAGGTGGATCTGGAGGAAACTTAATATCTAAATTTTCTTCAGATGGATTTCTAAACCTATCATCAGGATACATCGGGTGAGGATAATATACGTCGCTTATAAAATCATTTCCAGGTTTATGATTTATAGGCGGAGCGCCATGGATATATAATCCATGGCGTTTTAATATCATCTCTGCGGCTTTCGAATAATCAAAGCCTGGTATTGAATCTATATGATGATCTGCCATTAATAATCACTCCTTTGAGTTTATTTTTTATCAACACGTCTCTTATCAATATCTTCCAAAAACATGTTGATATTATTAATGAGTTGATCATGAAACTCTACATCTTTCTCATTATTCTTATCATAGTAGTCTAATGTAAGAATATTCTGGATAAAGTAATACATGAAAGTATGATCTACAATATTATTTGGATCCATATTCTTCATCTGAGTATATAAGATAAATACACAGATGAACTCGTTGATCACTACCATATCAAACTTCTTAGCAGCATGTCTATCAAGAGCTCTTTCGATAAGCTGTACATCATGAATAATATTCTGGCTTTTTTGATATTTTACATTAAACTCCATGCAAGTTCTTTTAAACTTCTCAAGCATAATCTTTTTAACTTTAATCTTATGCTTAGCGTAAAGTTCACGCATCTCTTTAAATGTATAAGATTCAATAAATGCATCTCTAATAGCAATGCATTTCTCTGCTTTATCTTTTCCCCCTTTAGCTGCAAATTCTTCTGCAATTTTAGGAAGTTTATCCATGAAATAAGATTTAATATCACTCCAATATTTATCTTCTTTCATTTCTTTAACACCCTTATCCATTGCTTTTCTGATATTCTTTTGATAATCATATGTAGCAACATTCATAACTTCGGAAGAAACAATTTCCTGTAATAAAGTAGATGCCATATAATTTCTTCCTTCTTTTACAAAGTTACCCATCTTAGAACTCATTTCTGCACCGATAGAAGAATTGATCTGATTCTTAATGATTTCTGGCATAGCAGTATAATAAGAGAATTTCTCTCCTTTTTTGAATCTTTCTACCGCAGCTCTGATCATCTCGAAATCTTTAATAGATAACGTAGTATTTACAAACATTGCATTGGTAATATCTTTGATAGTTTCATCTTTGATTTCAACCTTTTCGATATCAATATCATCAACTTCTATAGAATCATCAGCAAGCATCTCTTCAAAACTTTGAAGTTCGTCTTCATCTTGCTCATATTCTTCTGCCATTACTGGTCTTCCTGTCACAGGATCAATAATAACAGATGCTATTGCTTCTTGTCCTTTGTGGTCCTCGGCTGCTAATTTTTTAGCTTCTTCCATCATCTTTGTAGACGGAAAGTCTTTTGCGCTATCTTCAATAATATCATTAAGCTGCCCAATTTGATCATCTGTAAGATCTAAACCTGCATCTTCCTTTTTCACTTCACCTTGCAGTTTGCCCTCTTTAGCCAGTTCATCTGCCGCTTTAATCATTTTGTCATACTGTTCATTCACGTTCATAATTATTCTCCTTTTATATTTATTTATAATAATTCTCTACAAAATATTGATATACAAATCTCACTAATGAGCTGATTCTACAATCATCACCGAACCCATATTTATCGATAATATCTTTAATAGTAGACTTGTATGTCTTGTCTGCACCATATTTCATAGATGATATAATATCCTGATGATCTATAGCAAGCTGTAAATCCTCTATAGAATCTTTTGAATTTGAAAGCAATTTCAGATATTCTTCATACTGAGGATTGTAATATAGTTTATCTATACAAGCAAGCATTAATAAATCCTCATTTAAAGATTCAAATGAAGTTGTATCATGAACAGCTCCTTTGTAAAGATTTCTAGGCCTACGCCTATCTCCTTCATCTTCAATAGATAAGGAATATTTAAAACTGCAATATCCTACAGGATATAATTCTTGCCCGCAATAAGACTGGATAAAATATTTATTTAATAATACAGCCAAAACCACGAAAGGCTCCTCTGCTACATATCCGATATTTTTTACAGTCTTATGAATACCATCTACATTTTCTACTAAGTTTATAGATGTAAGTCTTTGAATTCCGTTAGTTGATTCGATAACCATAATACAACCTCCTTATACAAGATCTGTAAATTCAACACTAGCTAAACCTTGCAATGCAAATTTAACTTGCGTTGTCAGTTCAGCATAGTGTTGATTAAAATAATTTACTATTTGTCGCTTAAAGAAATCTCCATTATCTAATAATATAGACTGAAGATATTTAGCAACCTGTCTATTTGGAATATATGCAAGATCAATATATGTATCAAATGGTACATCATATGCACATATATTTTGCAGAACAAATTCTAAATTAGCATGAATAATAGCTAATTTAGAATTACCGTTTTTATATAGTTTCTTGCTGTATGACGATGCATCTTTTTTCTTTGATGCTAATTCTAAAGTTTCATAAATCATATTCTTTTCTCTATTAATATAATTTACAAAGAAATTAGTAATGTAGATATTGAATCTTGCTACTAAGAAATCATAGATCCACGTAGCAGTTGAATAAATATCATCATTTTCATTACCAATATATGTAAGGTTATGAGCCTTACATACCATATCGATTACTTGACGATAAATATCACATCTTTGAGAATTGATCTCTGAACTGAATTCAGGAATACCTGATAACGATACTTTATAATTTTGCTCAATAACTTCTACAATATTAGTCATTGACATTGAATAGTTTCTATATTTATTATTCAATGCATCTTCTACTAGATCTTCTATCATTTCTGGTGTAAATCTGCATACTATACTAGCAGCTTCATTAGCAGATATGATAGAAAAATCTGAATTTTGTGATAAATTCATTTTATCTTCCTCCTATACTAATAAATTAATAAGTTGTTTTACCTAAACTTAAAAAGTATATCCAAGAGTATAGTAACTCTTGGATATATCTTGTTTACCTTATATTTGTTATAGAATCAAAATCTTCTTGAAGTTGTGATTTTTTAGGAGCATCTATATAATATGAATCAAAAACACTATTCGGTATAGTATATATACCAGAACTTTCACCATCATCATGAAGATGATTATGCTCGTACCAAGCTTTCCTAGTTCTAGGATCATTTCTAAGCATTTCATCAGCTCTTCTATTATCTTCATTTTGTTGATGATTCCACTCTTCATATGATATGGATTTACAAGAATCAAAGAATTGTTTCTGTTCTGCAGCAAATTCAGATTCGTCCACTACCATATCTCTAGCTATATTTGTAGTATCTTCTCCAAGTCCCATTTCTACAGTAATGTCTTCATCTGTAGATATAGTTCCTTTTTGAAGACCAAATCTTTCCATAAGATCTTTACCTTCATACCAAATATATAATGCTAGTAAGTATGAGAATATCTGGTCATCGTGAGCATTAGAAGCGTGCTCGATTCTACCATTTTTCTTAACCTCTAACGTACAAAGTTCATTATATATTATAGGCGATATGAATTTAGCTTTATGATTATCCATTCTATCTCTAAGAATTCCCATCAGTAATTCTCGAGATGCTTTTGTTTCATCAAAACCGTACACTTTAACTTTTTTAGTTATCTTCTGTATAGACATACCTTGAGCTCTTTCTTCTAACGTACGGTCTTTTATTTCATAATACAGATTACGCTTAATTTTAGTTTTAATGAGCTGTGATAATACACTAGCTCCGAAACCCGTACATTTCAATCTATTCGCAACATAGATTGCATGGTCATTTCCATGTCACTTCCATTACAGAACGTGCGTAGATCATGTGTCATTCCTAAAAAATAATTTAGGACCAGTATTTTTCTTCCTCCATTAGCTTGAGGTTCTACTCCCTCGTCAAGGGATGATCGTTGAACGTATATCTCACCTCCTTTCTATATAATAATATATGAGATATTTCGCTGCTACACGTAGGCTTGTTGATAAGAACTTAGGATTTAACCTTATTCTCATCCAGACAACTTTTTTCTGCTTTCGCAACCATCACGCTCATCCTTACGGATCACGTTGTGGTGTGTCTGGTTCTTGACCTATAAGTCGTAGCAATTAACTCTGTTGAAACTTAACAATTACTCGTTAAGCTGCGATTTGCTGAATAGCTTCGCCATTACGCTCTATATTAACTATAGCATTCGGTATATACTTAGTTACCAATTCATATATGACTTTAGCCAAGTCTGTAGTTGATATATAGTTACAGTTTAGACATGCAACTGTTTCTGTTGTTCTGGAGTCTACTACAGTTATAGCAGAAGCATCCTTACTATAACCTCCAGAAACGTCGACTCCTACTAATGGTGGCCAGTTTACACTTTCAGCCATCATAGGTTTATAGATATCAAGGAAATAGTAATTTCCCAATGCAACTTGAGTTACAGGTTCTTTAATAAGAGATTGTACAGTATCCAAATCTTGTTTTGTAAATGGAGAGTTATCTGAACTATTAGACCATTCAAGTAAAACTTCTCGTCTTATCGCAGGCCAGTTCTTCTTCATATCAATACAGATCTGTCTAAAGTATTCTTCTCCAGACCCAAGTTGTTTATAAGTAAATCTCATATAGAAGAAACTACTATCAGTATTAGTATTCTTCAATTCTTGGAGTTTTTCTAAGCTCCAATCGTAATATTGCTCATTGAATGGTATAGCTGCATTTTTAGTTTCAAATGCATCCATTCCTTCATCAGTAGTCATATCACCAGGAGTTGTGGTAATAAGAATACCATAAGGAGCACCATTTCGTCTAGCATTCTTAGATGCTGTTGAGAATGCAGGTGTTGCTGCAGAATAGATGATAGAGTTATGCAAAATAAACGCATATTCATCATACCAGTGTATAGGCATAGTACAACCACGACCGATACTGTTAGCATTAGCTTTGTTCCTAGCACCTGGTTTAGTAGAAATTTTATTTGAGTTAAATGGGTTCTTGATAGATTCTACGTTTTCTGGTAACTTCATAGGTTTACCATCTTTACCTGGAACTTCATCAAATCTTAGATATCTAGGTAACGCAGATCGTATTTCTTTAATTCTAGCTAAGTTCAATTTAGAGTCATCATGTTTCTTGTTCATAAACATCATTTCTGAGTTGGTAGTACCAAATAAGTATACCCATAAATACCAGCATAATGCCGATACAGTTTTACCATGCTGACGAGGTAACTCTAAAAACATATTCCAGTTTAATATGAAACCGAAATTTAATGCAAGATTGCCTCTATGAAGTTTATATCTTACACCACCACCTACAGTATTACCTTGGTCTGGGATAAGAATTACCTCTCTTATGAAATACCAGAAATTAACCATACACTCTCTTAATATTTTAGCTTTCATAACTTCATTAAGAGTAGGATCCCTAGGATTAACTCCAGCTAAGTCTCTATCGTATAAAATAAGAAAGAATTTATTATTCTTTATTCCTTTAGCTTTCAAAAAATAATGCATTTCAAGGAACGATTTATTACTGGTCTCCATCTGATAATACACAGATACTGGACCTGATTGTTGTTGTTGAACAACCATAGTAAGTTCACCTCCAATCAATTACTTATATGTACTAGAATGGAGGGTTTATATCAAAAAATAAAAGAGGAAGGTAAAATACCTTCCTCTTTATATTATTAATGATAGAAAATACTATCAATAACTCTGCTTGCAGATATAGCTTTTTTATCATATAAATATCTAGATAATCTTGAAGCTATAAAGTTTGATACTATTACTATAATTGCAGCTGCTACCAAATACATGATAATAGTAGATATAGGACTAAATTCTATATCAGCTGCGTATGCAATCAGAAACATTGCAATTCCAGCTAAAGTCATAAGCTGCGCAATTTTTGCTATTGAATAGTATACTAAAATTTTAATATCATTAACTCTTTTTGCTCTCTGTTTTTTTGTCATAACTTTTCTCATTTGTTTTTCTCCTCTGTATAATTTCTATTTTTTATAACCCATTGTATCTTCTGTTCTAATACTATAAAGTATATGTTTTAGAACATCAATAATGTTTAATATTTGCACTAAATCTGAATGTTTTGCATCATATCTTATAGCTCTACCTAATCCAGACACCACGTGTTTCATAGCAATATTACAAAATATAAGATTATCAAATTTAAAGCTTACATTTACAATCTTATCTGCTATTTTTGCATCTCGCATATTACTATTTAATGCGTCTTTTATATCATCTAATAATTTATGAATTTTGTACAAATGATCTTTATCGTTTTGTATATAAATATAATATCTAGTAATTAATTCAGATATATATTTGCATCTCATATTATAATCATACTCTCTAATATCGATGATATCTCTTGCTAAATCTTCAATTTTTTCAAACATAATTAAACACCCCCACTTTCTTTATTACATATTTTTGATAAAATTGTATACAGTATTAAGATAGATCTTAATACTGTTTAATAGTTTTTTCGCCTCTTCGATACATGTATCTTTAAGATATGAATATGTGACTGACAATACCATTACATCAGAATAATCGCACACGTCCAAATTACATAAGTTAGTATATTCTTCATGCAATTTATTTGCAAATGAATCATCATCTGTACTAATTAGATTATCTATACTTGTCATTGCAGCTTCATAAGATACTTTCATATCACCTGAATACTCAGGAACATAACAATTTTCCTTTTTAGATGTATATGAGCAATAATGTGATATAATTTTTTTCTGTTCATCTTCTGATAAATATGATAATGCTAATAAAGATACTAAACCATTTGAAAGTTCGTTTGTCATCATAATTTTATTCATTTCATTTGTTGTCATAATTGTCCTCTTTTCTCCTATTTTACGCATAGGTGCTTTGATATATTTTTTCTTTGAATTATGTAATATAGTAGATATTATTATACTATATTCACTATAATAATATGCTATTGAAATAGAGGACTTTTACAAAAAAAGAAAACGGAGTATGGTTAACCATACTCCGTGTTTTATTATTAATCTTCATCATCAGACATTACTGGCGGTTCTGTAAATACAAACGGTCTAATTGGACCTTCTACCTCCTTATCGTCTACAAGATTAGATTCTACTGGTTCCATACTCATATACATCTGTGGTTTAGTCATATAGAATAAATCCATTACAGATGGATCACTCTTCATAAATGATAATGGGTAGAATAATAACTTATTGATATCTTTATACATAAGAGATATAGTGATACTCTTATTATCTTTCAAAGCCTCGTTTAGAGTTATCATTCTATAAGTAGCATTTCGATACTGCCATTCAGGTTCAATCAAATTACTCTCATATGATTTACACTGATGAGATAAGATAATCTCAAGATGAATAGCATCAATATTCAATCCACCTTCGATGATAGTATCAACAAGAGCCTGAGTGATAGCATCTTTAGTAACAAGACGTCTTACCTCCGCATTCTTATTAAGAATATTTTTAATCTTCTCTAATGTACGACCAAGTTCATTATTTACAACTTCAATATAGAAAAGATTTTTATCTTTTAAAGAATCTAAATCCAAGATATATAATCCATCACTATCAGGAGTCTTCTTATTAATAATAGAATTCAATTCTGGGCTAAGGTATAAATTATCCTCGTCAGATGTGCTGATATAATATTCATTACCTTTTGGATCGATAATAGTGCATCCTGTAACGTACGTATTGAATGCTAATGTCGGATCAATATCATCTTCTAATTCTTCATCATCTTCCATAGGATCAAGTATTATCTTAAACTTCTTATAAGAAGTATCATCTTTAAGTTTGATCATGCTATAGTTTATCTCGAAAAATGTATAGAAATTTTCATTCCACATTAACTTCTTGATATTTGTTTCAAGAAGATGTTTTGCTGATAATAATCGTTGTGTTAATAATGATGATAATAATTCGGCAGCAATCTTTCCAATATTAATATCGTTATTTGTATGAGATAAACCGCCATAGCATCTATAACAAATACCATGACCTCTAGATCTGGATGCACATGTAATTGGACTTCTGAACAATAATGTTTTTCCTACAAGATCAATATTATCTTTAATAGGCTCTAAAGACATTTGATATTCAACTCCATCTGGTGTAAATCTATACCAACGTCCTTTATACATAGACAAAGTCTTTGCATCTTTGATTGTAACTTGAACAAAGTGTTTAGAATCACATACATGATGAGGATCTGGATGTAATCGATCATCCATATTATTCAATCCAAGAATACGAGCAAATGCTCCAGATGTACCAACGTTTTGATGAGATAATACCTGAGCAATTCTGGCTTTATCTGCATCAATAGCATACAGTGCTGGATCTGATATGCCCCTGTTAGCATAGTTACCATTAATCATTAATGGATATACACCGCCATTGCCATCCGGTACAGTACCAATATTAAACTGGAATTCACGATACTGTTTAATATTGATTCCTTCCTTAGCTTTGAAGTACGGAATAGCCCAGTGTTTTCCTGAATCGAGAATATGCTGAACCCCTCGCTTAGTGATTTTCATTCCAGTATCTTTTACATCTTCGATAGGAATATTAGATAAATCACAGTGGATACAATCATAAAAATCTTTATTGTTCAGCATAAGTTCAATAGTATCCTCATTGTTTGATGTATTGTACAGGAACAATGAGAATTTATCAATAAACTGAAACTTATACATTACATCATCAATCATATTATTGATCTGCATATTAGTATAATTCTGTCTATTGAGTTTTAGGAACGTACTGTTGATATAATCAGCAATACTATCCTGAGTGATATCTTCATAATACCAAAGATATCTAGAATCGATTGGGTGATTACTTGATACAGGTAACCCCCAGAATAATAAGTTAAACCAATAGTCAAATACTGACAGTTTAACTGTTTCTCCATCTGTGAATGTAACTAATATAACAGATGTTTGGATTTGATCTGTTTCTATCCCATCTTTAAACAGATCGAGTAACTGATAGAAATGTAAATTCAATATATCCATATCAGTAAATATTGAAGTGTTGATACACTGAACACCTGTGTTTATTAGTTCAGTATAACAACTGTATTGCGGCAGTGGGACTAGACGTTCCACTGCCATCTTTTCGTTAAAAGATACTCTTTGATTCATTTGGCATGAACCTCCTTTAAGTTTGATCAATATAATAATATATTTTTATTATTCTGTTTTGGTATGATTAGAAAAAGATACGCACGTTACCTGTAATGGGTAACGTGCACAGCTGCTTTGTTTTTAACCTAATCTTTCATTTCCACCGAATCTCATAAAGTTCTTTGGTAAAGCTGATTTCTTACCATGAAGATATTCAGCCTGAGCCTGTTTAGCAACCTTCTGTCCTTTATGACCATATTTTTTCATGATCTTTGCAACAAGATCACGTTTCTGCATTCTGTTTTTAACAAGCTTATCATATAATGGATCTTTGTTTTCTTTTGCAAGTAACAGAGCACCCATTTTTGTACGTCTTGTAAGGTCATCCTGTTTGTTAAGTCTAACAAGAGTTTTCTTAGACATTTTACCTTCCTGAACGAGCTGTTCACCAACACCGCCAGCTTCACAGAACTCTTTAATCTTATCCTGAGGCAGATGTGCAATTTCATCTGCGATCATAACCTGCTCAAGTAATGTAGGATCGTTAAACTCTTCTTTGATTAAATCATTGGAGTTAGATCCAGGTACAATTGAATCGAATAACATATTATTGTCCTCCTTTTATATAATTGATCTTATAATTTTCTAAGATATTACTTACATGTTATTCGTAGTAAAACCATACTTTTAAAAAATAATACAGGCTAGAACTTATTAATAAAAGAACGTAATTGTACGTAAAATGGAGGAATTAGAATGGTTGAGTACAAAATGTATGAAGATGAAATGGTTAGAGTTATACAGAGATTAAAACCTCAAATGGTAAGAGAAGATATAAGAAAAGCAGTTCAATATTCAATGAGTAAAAGGTATAAAGAAAATAAATGTATAGTTGACAATAACTATACAAAAACCCATACAGATAGTACATTATTAGAAATGGCTCAATGGATAAACTCAAGAGAACCAATATGTACTGCATATGGTGTTATGTTCAAAAAACATGGGACTGAACCTCACCCATTAATCGAACTAATTAAATCATTCATGGAAGGTAGAGATATTTATAAAAAGAAAATGTTTGAGTATCTTGAAGCTCATGATTATGTCAATGTAGCCAAATATAACCTATCTCAACTCCTCGCGAAGCGCGATGCTAACAGTATCTATGGGTGTCTTGGTAATGCGGCTTGTGTATTATATAATTTATATGTGGCAGCATCTATCACTGCTCAAGGCAGATCTGTTATTTCTACAGCAACAATGTTCTTTGAAAGTTTCATGGCAAATAACGTAAAGTTTGGTTCATTGGAAGAAGTATTGCATTTCATCGATTGTGTGTGTTCTGAGAAAAATACAAGAGTGTTTAATGATGCAGATGTATTAGATTTTAATGTATCAGCAGATTTATGTTTTGCTAAGATTATTAAAACTTGTGGAGATTGGAGAAAAGGAAGAATTAAATGGGTCCCATCATACGAAGATGCAAAGCTTATTTATTCTACAATTAGATCATTAAATCAAGAAGATTTGAATAGATTATTTTATAAGAATAATCTTTATGCATTTCTTGAGAATAGATCAATTATGAATGGGGTTAAGTATATTCTTAAATCATTAAAAGAGCCATACTTATCTCCAAATAAAGTCCCAGACGAAATAAAAGTAGAATTAGATACCCTACAAGATTTATTTAGAGAATATGTATACTATCCTCATATGTATATCGATAGAATTGATAGATGTAATAATATGATTAAAGATGTATGTATTATTTCTGATACGGATAGTACAATTGTAAGCTTCGATGCATTTTATCATTTCGTGCTGGATAGGCTAGTAGGAGAAGATATTTATATATCTACATTAGAGGAAGATTTAGAAAAAGACAAATACATCCAAACTACTCCAAAGAAAGAATTAAGATACGATTTTATGAATGATGAAATAGTAGAGAGAGATTCTATGATTAGACCATTTGTAATATCCAGACAAAATAATCTTAGATTTAGTATAATCAATATTATTGCATATATTAGTGGTAATTTATGTAATGAGTATGTAGAGTTATATACTAAATGTAATCATTCTTATAAAGAAGGTAAAAAATGTTTATTATATTTAAAAAATGAGTTCTTATTTAGTAGAGCATTGCTGACTAATAATAAGAAGAACTATGCAACCAATCAAGAGCTTAAAGAGGGAGTTATTCTTGAGCAGACAATTGATACAGCCTTGGATATTAAAGGACTTCCTATAAATAAATCCACATTAAACGAATCTGCGAAAGAAGCATTACAGAAGATTTTGTATGAAGATGTATTAACTGCAGATAGAATTAATCAAACTAGAATTATAGAAAAAATAGCTATATTGGAAAAACAGATAGAAGAATCTTTAAGAAATGGTGAAAAGAAATTCTATAAACCTTTAGCTATTAAAGCCATGTCTAGCTACGAAGATCCAATGAGAATTCAAGGCATTAAAGCATCTATTGTATGGAATAAAGTAAGAGGAGATCAATTAGAAGCAATTGATTTAGATGCAAGAAATACAATAGGAGTAGTTAAAGTAAATATCAATCCGTCAAATATAAGTGCAATAGAACATACTTATCCAGAGGTATATAATAGATTTGTACAATTATTTATGGATAATACTTTCTTTAGAAGTGGTAAAAAAGAAATAACTACATTAGCTATACCTGTAAATGTGGATACTCCACAATGGGTGAGAGAGTTTATTGATTATAGAACAATTATAAATGATAGTATAACAAACTTCCCATTTGAATCTGTAGGAATAACAAGATTAGGTTCAGGGGATATAAACTATAGTACGATTATGAAAATATAAAAAATAAAAGCAGAGTACTTTTTAGTACTCTGCTTCTTTTTATTCATATGATGTACGGATTGAGAAAATTTTATCTATAGAATAAACTCTAATAGAAGACCTACCTTCTTCTGAATTATCTATAGTAAAAGTTCCGCTATCTATATCTATCTCACATATTCTTCCTGTGCAAGATACCATATTATAATCCTCCACTTTAACAATATCATCTAATAAACATTCGTATCCATCTTCATTAATTATAGCTACATACTCATTTATTTCAATATTACTTTCAGGATCGTATTTAATACAATCAATATCATTAGGAATATCAATATAGTCAAAACAATATTCGAGTATTTCATTAAATGAATGTTGAACAAACCTACTATTGTATTTAGTAGATGCATCTAATACAAATTTTGGTTTATCTTTATCTTCCATATCAATCTTTACTATCGGAAGACGCCTAATCTTAGGTTTCTTCTGACCTTTCTCCATCCAAGGGACTGGTATTTTTACACCAATACCAAGAATTATTATTCGTTTTGCATTGATGTTTTTCAAGTCTTTTACAATTACTCTGATTATTACTCTTTTTTCAATACTAGCCATATCTACTTTCTCCTTTATATATCTAAATATATTTTTTATGTATCACTATTATAATATATAATTATTAATCTATATATTTACATTAAATTTAACACAGAAACATCATGATAATTAGAATATAAGGAGGAACTTATAATGGCAGAAGTATATATAAGAGCTGATAAGAAAACAAGAGTCGTAACTTTTGTACATAGAAGACCGTTTGATCCGGTGCATGGACTTGGTGAAACAAGAGAAAATTTAGCAAAAACTGGATTCTTCGTAGATGAATATCCAGAACCAAAAACTACTATCGGTAAAAGAGCTATAGCTTACTACGATCATGAACGTAATAAAGTGTATTACGAATATGAAGTTGTTCCTTTTACGGAAAAGAAAAGAATAGATATATTAGAAGATGCATTGAATGATTTACTTTTCTCAAATACATTTGCTGCACCTACAGTGGCCTTGTTTTCAGTTCTAGAAGAAGAGGATGGTGAACAACCAATGATGAATGGTTTAGCTAAATATTTGGCAACTCAAATATATCAGATGAAGCTGAATAAAGAAAAGACTATTAATTCCTATCCAGAATTGGCAGAAGAGATTGAAAAAATTCTTGATGAATATGAAACTATTCCGATCGTGCAATCCGAATAATAATAAAAAGGAGCTAGTGCATAATGCACTAGCTTTATATTTTTCTTATAACTAATTTTCTTTCATCATCATATTTACTCATAACCTTGCAAGAATTTTCCATTAATAATCCTGTCGACGTGAAATAAAATTCTACACCTCCAATTATGCAAGCGCTAATTCTATTATTAAAAATCCACATATTCTGTATCTCACCGTTACCATAAAACATAACACGTCCTTTTTTATCTATTACGGTATATATTACTTGATCATTAATTTTAAGATCATTAGAAATATCTACTATATTACTATCGTTAACTGTATGAAGAATATAATTTTTATCAATAGTATAAGTATATTCTCCTGGCATTATATCAAATAGTGTCATAAATTCATCTAGAATCATCCACTCTGATATTAGATTTAAATCTTTTCCTCTGTGAGTTATCATAAGTTGCATAATATTATCATCATTCATCAAAATTATTTCTAATTTTACAGGGCCGAACTTTGTCTTATAATAAGTACCTTCATTTAATATAATGCTTTTCTTAAAGATAAACCTCTTATAACTTACATTTACTGTTATTTTATCCACTACATTTAAAGTCATATTATCATATCCTCTCTCTTTCTTATATCTTATTATATAATAGTGTCAAGTTTTATAATTTCCAAAACATATAAGTAATTGATCAGAAAGAAGGTAAAACGTCAAATGGAGAAAATAATTGTAAAGAATACATGCGTGCAGATCAATGATTATAACTTCGGAGACAGCCCGAAGTTAGAACGTTTTTTTGCTATATATGAACCTGTAACTCATAGCTACAGATATACAGGAATATTTTATGATAACGAAAAAAGAATACTATACATACCTAGAGGAGTAGATGTATGGTATGTAGAACAGCTGTTAGATTGCAATGCATATGTTATGAAAAATGCATATAATAAATACGATACTTATAATGATATAGGTGTAAAATATCTTCCTAGAGATGAAGATCAAAAACAAGCATTGAGATTTATGGTAGGTAGTGGAGAATATTTAGAAACACAATCTAAATCGCAGCTATCTGTAAATCTTAATACAGGAAAAGGCAAGACATATGTATCTATCGGAACTATGTCGATATTAGGAATAAAGTCTATGATTATAACTTATTCAAAATCAGTATTAGATCAATGGAGAAGATCTATTGTTCAGTATACTAATATTTCTGATAAAGAAATATTTAGTATAGATGGTTCTGGTTCAGTATTTAGATTGCTTACTAAATCTGATGAAGAGATAAAAAATATAAAAGTATTTCTTGTTACCCATGGAACTTTAAAGAGTTATGGAGATTCTTATGGATGGGATAAAGTAACAGAGTTATTTGAATATATCAGAGTAGGGTTAAAGTTCTATGATGAAGCTCATACTAACTTTGATAATATGTGCATGATAGACTTCTATACTAATGTATACAAGACTTATTATCTCACTGCTACACCAGCAAGATCAAATGAAGATGAGAATAGGATATATCAAACAGCATTTAAAAATATACTCGCAATCGATTTATTCCATGAAGATACAGACCCTCATACTCATTATATCGCTATGAGATATAATAGTAGACCTGAGCCACAAACTATATCATTTTGTAAGAATAAATATGGTTTAGATAGAAATAAATATACTAATTATATTGTAACAAATCCTAATTTTAAGATGATGTGCTGCGTAGTACTAGACTTTATATTTAAAAAGATTATAAAGTCACCACAGGATAAAATACTTATCTACATTGGCACAAATCAAGCAATTCAAGAAGTATATCAATGGATCTTAGAAAAATTCCCATTTTTGTATGGTAATATTGGTATATTTACATCTATAGTTTCAGATGAAGACAAAGCATATTCGTTAACAAGACAAGTTATACTTACCACTACAAAATCAGCGGGAGCTGCTATAGATATTAAAGGATTGAAATGTACTTTGGTATTAGCAGAACCATTTAAATCCGAAGTATTAGCAAGACAGACTTTGGGTCGAACTAGAGCTAACGATACTTATTATATCGAGGTGGTGGATAAAGGATTTAAATACTGCAATAAGTATTTCTTGGATAAAAGAAAAATATTCAATATCTATGCTTTAGATTGCAAGCTGGTAGATATATCAGACCAAGAGTTAAATGATATGTATAACAATAATGTAATGGTTAGACAGATGATCAAACCATTTACAATCAAAAAAGAAAGGATTCGACCTTTTACTTTTGACCTTTAGAACTGACTATTGCTTGTGTGATTCGTATGACTTTTCTCATTTGTCAAAATTTCCCTATAGAGAGTAAAATCTCTATAGGGAACTTGCTGTTTAATTATATATTATAAAAATGATATTGAAAATAAAACTTTTAAGGAGGAATTTGTTATGAATGCTTTTACAAATCCAGAAACAATTAAACGTGCTCAGGAATTAGTAGATGCTATGAAAACTGGTCAACAGTTAATTCAGCAGCTTACTGGACCTGAACAGCAAACTCAACAACCAATACAGCAACCTGTATGGTATAATCATTTCACTTGTACTTATGGAGAAATTATTGTACCTCAAAATATAGTATTTCCAGAAATGACAATCAATGCTATTAGAGTATTATTAGACGCATATGCCCATATATTAAATTGCAGGTTAGAGTTATATCTTAACGGATATACTGATGAGAATAATATGAGGTTCTTGTCTAGTCAATTTGGTATTGTATTTATCATTGATAACGGGAAAATCAGTATAATAAGAAACTAATGTTAGCTTAACCTTAAAGTAAAAATATTATTAAGCTCAGGAGGAGGTCTAATGAGACCTATAAATTATATTGATTACGATAAATTATCGGACGATGTATTATATCTTGGGTCTAATCTTTTCTTGAGAATGAATGTATCTTTGTCAAATAAAGGTGATCAAGATCAACGATATCATTTCCATAAAGAATATAGATATGATTCCAAATATACATCTAGCGGTAAACTTTTAAGCATAAAAAGGTCATTTAGCTATTATTTATCATTAGATAAAACAGATACAAAAATGAATATTATGATCCGACCACAGGATATGATATTATTCAAGATGAACTTAGAACAAGTATCAAAATGGTTCAGCGATAATACATTTGGTACTAAAGGGCGTGAAGTGATTCTAAGAAATAGAAAAGAATCTATAGTATTACCTGGATTAGCACAACAGAGATATATTCAATTTGATCCTGTTGTAGTTGTTTGGGAAAATACTGGAGATCAAACACCTGGAGTACGGGTCACATTAGGTAACCCGTCTGTTTATGCTGATATAAGTGTAGATAAGCTATTTGCACTGCTTTATACTATAAGTGGTTTTAATATGTATCAATCTGCACAATTATTAGTAAATTATTTAGGAAGACCTAATTTTGGAATGAACTTGTATGAGATAGAAGACAATGTATATCTTAAAGAGCAAGAAGGAAAAATAGAAAATGCAAAGAATAACAGAACAATTCCAAGTCAAAAGAAATCATTTTTTGACAGTATGGATTTAATGGCGAAAGGAGATTAATTATGATTACGAAAAAAATGAAACATTGTTACTGTCCAGAATGCGAGAAACAATTAATAAGATTAGAACCTTTTGAGAATGGTATCTATAATTATTGGTGCGATAATTGTAATATAGATATTCAGATTACTGATAATGATGTTATAGAAAAAGAGGAGGATGACAATGAGAAGGATGATTCACATTAATTTTCTTCACCAATACGGTGAAGAATTTCAAACAAATTTAGGACCTTGTCAGATTAAAAGAGAATGGTTAGATTCTATGAAAACTAAAATGCATCAACACAAAATTTTTCTAGAGATGTATACTTGGTTTCCGAAAATTAGATATGATATTTGGCAAGAAAAAATTAATTCGGGAGAAATATTAAATGACGTGGTTAATTACTCAAATGAAGGTCATTATGTAGCTCCAATTATTTATGCTGATGATACCGGCATAAATATATTATTAGATGATCAAAATAAATGTAATAAACATGATCTTTTTTGCGAGTTATTACAAAAAGGCAATAAACCATTTGCCACATTTCTTTTAAAGAGTGATGTTGATAAAACTGAAATTATAGGCATAGACAGAATATGTTTATGTTTAGGATTAATTAATAACAAGATATTATTCGTATAGACTGGGGGATTGATAATTATGTCTGTTATAAAAATACCGTGGGTATTAAAAGAAAATGATATTATATCAGAAAAAACTCCTAATCTAAAATGGACAGAAGAATTTATGAAAGATGCATTTATTACAAATCCAAATCATATAATTTATCCATATCCTTTGAATAGTGATATAGAAGCTTTATCTGTAACAGATCTTATGATGGTAAATCCATCTCAACAATACGGTACAATCGTACATATGGATATAGATTGTATATATTTAGATTTAGACGATGAATTTGAATATGAATTAAAAAGCATTAATAATAAAAGTATATTAGCAGCTACTAATATATATGCTTTGAAACGATCATTAGTTGATGATGAATATCTTGTAAAAAGAATAAATACGTTTTTAGTAATTACCGATAGTGAACGTAAGATAAAGAATTACATATAAGGAGAGAAAATAAGAAATGAAAAAAGATTTACTCGATGAAATTATTACTAGGATAACAAAAATTTTTAGAAAATGTTATAATAAATTAATGGAAATATTTGGGGTTAAACCTAGTCCTTTGTATAACACGACTGTTATTTTAGTAGATAAAACATTTGTCGATACTGATTTTAAAATGGATGTATTAAACTTATTTGTAAGAAAGAAAACAAACCAAGATTGCGTGTATGATTTATCTAAATACAAATACATTCATTCATTGAATAAGATTAGAAATTCATATATCGAGGATTCATTATTTCCTCAAAACTTCTATGAAGATGTATTGAAAAACAAACACAAATATGCCGTATGTGTATTTGATACATCTTGGATAGGAGATGAAAATTTTGATGATATGGTATATGAATTAGATCTTGATGATAACAATGTTTTTATTAACGACGATAATAAGAAAATAGATGATAAATCTATAATGTACCTGGATAGTATTTCAGGGTTATTTGGTACAAGAATCATAGACTACGATAACTTCTTTAAAGAATTAGAGCAAGTATTGTAAAAGAAAATGCCAGATGAGGATAGTCCTCATCTGGTTTATTTTTTCTAAATACACAACATAAGCGGCTGATTTTTATTAGCAGCTGATACATAACTTTCTTTAATATAATTCATTATTTCTTCTCGTTTCTGGTATTGTTCTTGAAGGTCTTCTATTCTGATATTTACATTAGCAAATACAGTTTGAAGATCTTGGAATAATTTCAATTTATTATATAAAAATCCAGCTACATCAGCCATAGCTAATGATTCGAAAGTATCCATCTGCGTTGGGCTTATGGTTGTGAGATTCGCATTGTGTTCTATGAGTACGAACACATCAAAGTCGTTCATACATATCTCAGCTCCATAAGTAGATTCTAATCTGAATCTATTAGGAGGTTCGAAATTAGGATATATACCGTTATTGAATAATGAATTTATATTAGCCTGATTAATCAAACCAAACATATCTCCAATATCATATCCAGCAGACATATAGTCATACATTCCATATGGTCCGCCAAATACATCATTGTTGAATGTCCCCCAATCTATATTTTTTACTCCTAATATATTTACATCTCCAAATACTTCCTCATCCAGAAGATACCAGCCATTTTTCTTTTTTGTATCTGGCGTAATATGATATCTAAATTCATATGGAAAATACCTTGACCATGTAACTAATGTATCTGGAACAATAACCTTTTCAGCCCATACTTCTTTTTTCAATTGATCTGGAAGATTAAGCATATCTGTACCTAATCTATTCTCAATCTTATTTAGAAGTCTAGTCATATTATTAGCAAACATTGTATCACCTCCTAATAATAAGTAGACTCACCGATACATGCTCCAATAATTTCATTATGAATATAATTCTCAAGATTAACAATAAATACACCACCAGCTCTATCCGTAAGCTGAACTTGAGATTTATTATTAATGAGTTTGATATCATCATATAACAGATCGAAAGATTCTCTAATCTGTTTGATATTACAAGACTCTTCTTTAATATAGTCAATTACTGATTGATTAGTGATAGGGATAAGTGTTCCCTTATCATTTTCTTCAAGAAGAAGATTACTTCCTTCACTTACAACTCCATGAGTATAAGCTTTATTATGAGAAGGATAAATTACTCTATCATAAGTGATAAGTTTAATTCCCTTTACTTCTGCTCCTCTATTAGTATTCTTGATTGTACCAAGAGCTCTCATGGAGAAAGATGGAGATAATCCATACACGAGTTCTTTATTGAATTCTTCTCCCAATGCATTATAAGTGCCGAAGAAGTTACCCATAACAAGATCACCATCTGTCCAGAACTTAGTAAAGATAACAGAACAATTGTTTGGATCAATAGTCTGCTGTCTAACTAAATCTTTAGATAATGGATGGCCATTCTCACCTCTCATATTGCCTGTTCTAAGTAACTCTAATTGCCTTGGAGCTACTAATTCTGGAAATAAATCTCTTGAATCGTAGAATCTACCATTTCTGTTTTTCATATTAGCTTCCTGAAGACATCCTTCAGCTAACACTCTACCGTCGCCACGTTTTTCAATAATTTTTGCTGGCATAATATCTTCTGATGTAGTAGCTGTCTCTATAATTACGTACCCAATTGTATCAGGTGCCATAGTCTTTATCATGACAATTCCTCCTTTTATATTATTATACTGATGTTGCAGTGAGCACAAGTTAACCAATCTCCATTAATTTACAGCTTCAACAGTATATTAAATTAATAAAGAGGAGGTCGAATACTGATGATGTCTCAAGGAACTTATGTTTCGTCTTTAGTCAAAGAACGTATTTCTAGGCTAAAGACAGATTCGCCCGTTTTAAGGTATAATGAGAAAGTAACTGTAGAATCAGCAATTCCATTAATTAAACCTTTGTCTGTAACAAAGGTTTCTCAAAATGATTTTGATTTTTGTATGAGAGTTTTAGAACAAGTTACTCCTAAATCAGAATCAAAAGCGTCGGATGTAGCCAGATTTATTTCTACTGAAATTATGTTAGGTGTTGAACCTACCGTAGATATAGATATGGCTAAATATAATATTAATGATAGAGATAGAGAAGTTATCTCATCAGGAATCAGCGAGGCCGCAATAGCAGAAAGAATTATCAAAAATCATAATATGCTATGCAAACGATTTAATGTAGATAAAATCGTTAAAGAAAATATGTATAATTATGATAAGATAATATCAGAATTATGTGAACTGATTGATACTTATAATGTACCAGACCATTATAAGTATAATGTAGCTTTAGAAAATATCATCTACAGTATGGTTAAAAATGGAGTAGATGTAGATGATACTAAAGTTGTATCTTCTATTACAGAGTATTTTATGTACCGTGATATGAATATATCTGATGAAAAATATAAAAACTACCAGGAAGTTCTTGCTAATAATTACATTAGTAGAAGTCTCGGAAAAGATCCATTAATAGAAGCTGTATTGCATAATCCCTCTACAACTTATAGAGATTTAACTGAGTCTTTATTAGGATCATCTTCTGATTTATTTATCGCAGAATATTTCTTAGACAAAGCTTTAGAAATCCATACAGAAGCAGATGCCGCTGATTATATGGAAGAAGTAGAAGCTTATATTAGAAGAGATATCCCTCAACAAGATAAAGTCGCTCTGTATAAGAGTATTGATAATATTCCTAGATACAGCGGAGTATCTAAAGATTTTATTAATATTAAAAAATCAAATATTTTCGATAAAGAAAAATTTGATAGTTTATGCACTTTAGATGGTATTGTTAGTGATACTGAGGCTATTAATGAAAAGAATAAGTATAATATCTTTGATAAGGAATCTTTTAAAACAATCACTTTCGAAGCAGATACTTCTGATATTGAAGGACTGATCGCCAAATATAAAGCAGATCAAGATAAATCTCCGTCAAAGATTAAAAATTTCTTTATTAAATTACATACCAAATCTCCAGAAGTTATTATAGATGATCTTCCTGATGTAATGGCTTTTGCTAGGGCAGGTATATTATTAGCTGTAGCAACTATTACTCCTATCGGTCCTATTGTAGCTGGAGTATTAGGTTTAGTAAGTTGGTTGATCTCAAAGAAGATTAATGATAAAGAAGCTAATAGACTATTATCATCCATTAGAAGTGAGAAGAAAAAAGTTCAAGACAAAATAGATAAATCTTCAAATGAAAAGAAAGCAAAACAACTTGAAGAATATCTTGATTGTTTGAAGAAATGTGAAGACAAAGTAGAATCATATTTAGATTCTATTGAAGATGCAGATCATTCAGATCCAGATGAAGAGGATGATGATTTAGATTTTGATATTGATTTTGAAAATTCGTTTATGAATATAGCTCAAGCTGCTATATTATCAGAGTCTATCATTAATACAGATATGAATAATATTAATTGGACATCACTTATCACAAAAGGAGCCAAAATTAATATTTTATATGAAATTAGTAATTTGGTTCTTAAATCTTCAGTACCAGTATCTGAATATATGACAGAGCTAAGAAAAGCAAAAGAAGCAGTATTATCAGAACCTTATACTGGATATGATAAAAATATTGTTAATACTGCTATAGATATGGAAAAATATAGATTGGATTATATTAAGGAAGATGCTTATAGTATAAGAAATATCTTTGAAGAAGATATTGCAAATCAAGCATTGCTTGAGATGTCATATCAAGTTATACAAGAGAAATTCAATCTCAATACAGTTAAACTTGCTTTGCAGAACGCTAAGGCTAAGCTCAAAGAGTTGAATACAAAGCAGAAATCTTTATGGCAAGCTGTAGATGCTCAGGGAAGTGGACTTATTAAGTCCATAGAAAAAGCTTTAACGTCAGAT